>Ga0209489_100317_pt1 | contig 85086 bp, 29 predicted proteins | sample SiratrowhiteBW_FD_187527 | JGI IMG/M metagenome (GOLD analysis project Ga0209489, IMG submission 187527) | Root nodule microbial communities of legume samples collected from California, USA - Siratro white BW (SPAdes) (version 2) | ecosystem: Host-associated > Plants > Roots > Nodule | place...
TATAATCATTGTATTTCTTTTAGTAACCTTATTTGTGTCATTAATCTATATTTATTCTCTTTAATTAAAATTCCTGATATTAATAGATTCAAGGAATATAAGACCAATTGATATTTAATGTATAGTATAGTACACCCTATAACCTTTCACTTCATAGAAATAATAACTTATGGTGGAATTCTCCCTAACACAATAATTCCTTAATTTAGGAGAACAAAAGAGAGATGTAGTTATTCATTGCCCTTTTCTATTTTCTTATCACCTACACTCAAAACAAACAATCTTATACCACTGAAAAACATCCGGGTTATTATACGCATACAGGGTGGCTCAAGTGTAAGTAGCTAAAGTAATCCCTTTAAGCAAAGTCTCAAAAATTTAAAAAAAAAAAATTAATATTAATGTATTATTATAAAATAAAAAAAAATTATTTAATTTTAAAATTATACTAAAAAATTAATTAAAAATTTAAAATATCTTAACTGAATTTAAGTTTATATTCATACTATAAATATTATTTAATGACTTTAAATTTATATTGATACTATAAATATTATTTAATAAATAATATTTTTGAAACTTTTTTATAATAAATTAATAATATATTTAAAAAAAATTATAGGAATCCTAAAAATCAAAATTTTCACATTATTTTTTATATGTTTTTTCATTATCAAATCTCTCACTTTTTTCCTTTTCATAATATTATTTTAATTTGTTTCCAATTTCAAATTTGTTTCAGTTTGTCCTTTACATTTTTGTTTATGGATGTTCATAAATTTTCATATTATGTGTTTATGGTGTTCATATTATGTGTTTATGGATGTGTCTTTATATAGAGATTTAAAGTGGTAAAAGATTGATTAAAGAAGAGTTTTAATTCATTTTTGTTCTTAAATTATAAAATTATAATTATTTGATTTTAAAATTATATTTTAAAGATAAACAAGATTTTAAAAAGTCTAAAATAAATTAAAAAAATAAGACTTTTTTAAAATAATTTTAAAAGTTATTTTATACTGTGTATTTATGTGTTAATATTGTACGTTTATATGTGTATTTTTATTTGAAGACTCTTTAAGCCGTAGATTAATTAAGAAAAAAATTATCTTTATTTTTTACTCTTAAATTATAAAATTATAAAATATTTAATTTTAAAATTATACTTAAAAAGATAAACAGTAAGTATCACTCCACTCTATATGGTCTGATAATATCAGATATGCATTACCCTTCACCAAGATCCAAAAGTAATAAAAATATAGGATCAAAACTACGTGCAGTTAATGTTTTTGGATTTAGCTTACAGAGTATGATAATTGCAGCAACCCATCTTCCAGATTTGGCTCTTATAGCAGGACCACCATGCAAATCAACACTTCCATCAAGAGTAACCTCTTCTGATTCTTCTTCAAACTTGCTCTGTGCAGAGTTTTCAACACAACAGACTTTTCAGTATTTCTCACATTCATTGTTGATCAAATTAAAGAAAGCAAGTGATGCTAAATACATGTCACATTCATTTTTCCAGTATCTTACATAAAATATATGAACACTCAGAAGCAGAAGAAGAAAGAATATGTAATGTATGTGTAGAACCTCTTAACACTAACCTCTTTGCAGACCTCAGACTCTAAGTAAGACATGAGTGGTATCAAAAAAGAAGAAAGTAAGTCGAAAATGCAAGGTAGATTACTCAAGTGGAGGAAGGTTGTTGCAGATTGAGGTGAAGGAGAAGAGAGAAAGCAATGTTACACAAGAGAGAAGAGAGTGGGAGAGTTGAATATATAGACGAAGGAAGGTTGGTCTGAACGGTGGAGTGATGAAGTGAACCAAGAAGTGGGTATCCACATGTTATAAACATACAAAAGCTATGTATGACATGCACTTTTACAAGAGAGAAATTAATGAATGGCATAGGATAATACAAACATTACACAGTTGTTATGTGCATAATTCTCTTACAAAATTATTGCAATTATTGTTTCACGTACAAATCCAACTACTAAATGTAAACAAAAAAAACCCTCAGATTTATTGACACGTACAATTTTACACCTTTACTTTTATTGTGCTCACATGTTTTTTATACGATAAAAGGAAACACGAACACAAATGTATTCTCCCTTTCTTTCCATACATAACAAAAAACATTGAACCAGGATTAAGGTTATTAAATGTCGAAGATTTGACAATTAATTCTCAAGTTTATTTATTTTCTTAGATTGAATTTAAATTAAAATAAATAAAATAATAATATTTGTTGAACTTGGAAATAAACTAATTTAAAAGGTTTCATTTTACCATAAGTTTGGTTATTGATGTAACATGTTTGATATATTTTAGAATTGCATTATTGGAACTAGTCTCATCAAATCAAATAGTTACAGAGAAACTTGTGAGAGGATCAAATAAAGAAAAACGCATCGATATATTTATAATATAAAATATGTTAGTTTTTTTTTTGTTTTGAAATTGAAAAATTAGTTAACTTAAAATTAATCTTATTTAAAAACATATACATCTGTGAAGAGATTTATTATATACATTTTTTATAATTTTCTTAGTGATCAATAAAAAAAAATACATGCAACGGAACACGTCTAATGTTAAAAAACATTGAAGGTATCTAATATTTTTCTTATATTAGTAATTAACAGATATTTGTTATAAGACTTTAAAAATGTTAAGCAATTATTCTTTCTGTTAGGATAAAGAGTATACTATTCAGAACAAAACCGATACGTATCATTGTAAGTAATGCTATTCTGTTATCAACTTTTATCTAATTACCTAAATTCTTAATTATTTAATTATTACGCAACCAAGTATAATATTAGTAAAAGTGTGTATGGGATTCTATTATCGAACATCTAGAATATAACTTATGGATATGCACAAAAAATTTTATATTTTGATTTTGGTAAGAGAACAAAAAGGACCATACATTTATGTTTTGGTCTTGACAGTTTTCAACTCCACTTCTTTACATGCATTCCAGATAGACACGCATACTTTTAGCTCTCCCAAATTACCATTAAATAAAATGATAAATAATTCTTCTTTTTCCAAAAATATAAATTGTTCTCAATCTAACTCTTAAAATATATCATTAAGTCTCATTTAGTTATTAAATACATTACAAAAATGTGATAATTATGTTGCAATGTAAAGTTGCATAATAAATATGATAACATCACTTCATCCATCATCCTTTTATGTCTGTTTCCTAGAATTTTGTTTACAGGGACAAGCTTCCATTATTAGTTCGCATTAACTCATCTTTAACCTTTTAAGAGACATATTTATTGACTTTTTTTACAAGTTGCTAGAAAATTATCTAATATTTGATGTATAAGTGATTTTTTTTCATAGGCTATTTTAGAAGTAAAATAAATAATTTTTTTTATAAACTAAAATTAATTTATATAAAAATTTAAAAAAAATAAAGAAACTATGTAAAAAAAGTTTTTTAAGTTAATTTATTGTTTCTTACTTTTTCTTCTTGAAAATGTTGGTGCAAATATATCTTAATAATATGACTATTTAGGACAATGAATTTATGAGAAGAGAGTAAAAGTTTCTCTGGACGATAGTAAATATAAAATGAAGGTTTCTTTATAAAGTAAGTTTAGAAGAAAGAAGATAGTTAAAGTAAAACTTTGGATTATTTAGATTACATGAAAAGAGTACATAAATAAAAATTTTGTATTATTTTATGTGTTATTAATATTTTTTATTTATTATTTTTAGTAGTGTTTTTATAAATTATTATTATAAAATAGTATTCATAAATGATTGTGTATGGAAATTATATGGAAGAACTAATTAATTTTTTGCATGTGTATGGAACCCTTACTTTCTAAATGTTGTATTTAAAAAAAAAATATTTCATTTACATTTAACTCTCATCTTTAAAGGTAAAGATGATATTGTAATGATTTTTATTATTATTGTTTATATGTTTATTATTCATTTAATTTTTAATTAGTTTATATGTGCATTGTTTGATAGATATAAGAAAGGAGAAAATTAGAATAAAAAATTGTATAAATATTATATTTAAAATAAAAAATTATTACATTTTTTATTTTAGAAAAACTTAAACTAAACTTAAAAATAAAAGAAAGAGTGATAATTATTCACATTTTTCATAAATACGTATCTTCTTGTTATTATAATTTCTTTCTCCTTCTTGCTCTCCCCTACCTGGAACAAACTAGACTTTTATGAATTTTTATCTCTAAAGGTCAAACCTAGTCTAATAGTGTTAGAATTTATTACTTGCAATATTGACGGAAATAACGAGGTAGCTAGCACATTAAATGTCATAATTATACACTTTTTCTGGTCAGTTGCTGGTAGACATTAAAAAAAAAAAAAAAAAAGTAGTGACTGAAAATTTTATGTTCCTCTTGTCCACATCATTGAGTGAGAACAAAATAAAATATTGAAAAAGATATGTAAACATATATTATCTCATTAATATGAGTTAGAATTGTCAAAATATATTTAAATTTTAAATACAGGTTTTTTTTAAATTAAAAAATCATCATAAATTAGATATAAGAAAAATTAAATGAATTGATGTATGTTTGGTTTGAATAATTTCAAATTTAAGTAAAAAGTTAATTTATTATTTAATTGAATTATTATTTTTTAAATTACATTATAGATTTTTCTAATTTTGGGTCTCCTTTTGATGCAGAAGAGCATAAACTAACTAGTTTTTAATTTGATTGACATGAAAAAGTAAATTATAATAAAGGTAGATAATAATGAAGTATAGGTAGGGCAATCTTAGAAGATTCAAAAGACATTAGTGCATCCAAAACAAATGCATGTAAAACAGAGATCCTAACACCATAATGTATATCTCTAAGAATATGAAACTTGCATATACTAATCTTTTAGATTGAATTAGATAGGTGCAAATCTTGTATTATAAGACTAGCATGCATGAAAACAGGAGATTGGTTCTGGACACACAAGATCTTCTAAAGAATCAAATAAGTTTGATTTAGTGATACAATATTTTATTCAGTCATTATGCAGTTCAACCTACCCTGAATTAAGGGTTACAAGCAATTCATATAACTTAGATTGGTTATGTTAATTTAATCACTGAATATACACCTGCTATTAGATTAGTTTATTTTTTAGAGTAACTTTATTTCATATATATGTCCTAATCAGAAAGCACTTATCTGCAAGATGTCAAAATTAGAAAGTAAAAGAAGGTGATTAATAAGGAATACACCTGTTAGGCATGAGTGCATGACCTAACATATATGTTTCAATCTTTCTTCTTATATCAGAACCACAAGGAAAATGATAGAAAGAGAGATTCACACCAATCCATAACAATTATTTCACTGTTCATTCATATTTGTTAATTTTTAGATTTTAAATTAACTTAACTACATGGAAATGCTATTTATGTGTGTATAAATTTCCTCCAATTGCGTCTTTTTTATTGATTGAGTTTTACTCTCTCCTTCTTTACATGCCCCATTGAAAACAAATAGGTGACTATGATAATGGTAGAACACACACAAAATGTTTAATATATGTGTAATTTTTGCTGTTGTTAAAATTGTAGGTGATATATTTGTGTAGATGTTCAAATCCATTTTAACTGTTGTTTGTGTTTTAACTAATTGTTATTCTTTAATAATCACTAGTTAAATATTGATTAAATCTTGATTTAAAAAAATGTTGATAATTTTACAAATAAATTAAAGTTTATGTCTATCCTACTAGAAGTATTTATTCAAATGGTTTTATTATAATTGTTTTATTATTCAAATTGTTTTTCTAGTTTAATTTTTAAAAGTAAGAATTTTTATGTTGATTGGTGAAAAATATTAATATAATTACTTAGATTCTTTACAACAATTGACATAAAAAATTATTTTTTATTTATTTGTATTTCATATATTAGGTACAGACAAAATTAACATAAAAAAATATCTTCTACATTGGATTAATTATGCTTCAATTAAGGTGAAAAGAAATTTTTATTCTCCTATGATTGATCAATAGGTAATTTTTACTTTATCCGTATTTATGTAGGTAAATATCAATTTAAAAAAAAAAAACGTAATTTGTCCTAAATAATATTTTCTTGTATTGTGTTAAATCCTAAGAATATTTTTCTTGATTCACCTAACTTTGGCATTATGAGAAGTATTCATTAAATATCTTTAATTATTCTGTGTTATTGAGTTTTTTTTTTTCTTACTAATTTCTATCTTTTGAACACACCTTTCTGTCACATATAGATATACATTTATTAATCTATAAGGGTGATTTTTTTTCTCCTTTTATGAATAGAAATTTTAAGGAAAATTCATCAAACACAATGACTCATTATTTATAAGTTATCATTAATAGCTTTTATAGATTTTATACACTAAGTTATTATAAATGTAATTTATAGATTAATTTTACTTATAAGTAGTAATTGTTTGTTGTAATAACATAGTTCAAACAACTTAAATGACTAATTGCTTATATATTAACTAATACATACTTTTTTTATGCTAAACTGATAAAGCATTGTTTAAGAGTTTAGTCATTTAAATGATTAAATGATTGTTGAAGTAATAAAAATAATTAATTATTTTTTTATTAGAAAACTTTTACGTAAGTATACATTCAAGTGATGAATCATACAGTTTAAATTATAAATTTATCATTTGAATGATGATAAATTAATTTTAGTTTTTTATTGAATAATATAGTTTAAATAACATTTTACATTATACATGAATTTCATTTAAATTTTTTTTTTCTGAGAATATATTTAGTATATTAAGTTAATGTGAAGATTAAATAAGAGTATTTGATAAGATGCTTAGTTTTTACTAACCCTTAAGGCATATATTGAAGTCATATATACTATCATGTATCACATCACATGATAATACTTAATTAATAGTTTCTGTAAACCATTCTGATGTAAAAGATAATTTTAACTTTAACAGAGTATGCAGAAATGAAACTCATGAAACTTTTCCATATTTAATAAAAGGAAATAAAATTATTTTTTAATATGAGATTATGAAGTGAAAAGAAGGTGAATTAGTTGGCTGATTACATTGACACGGTGGGGGATTAAAATTAGGAAGTGATAATGATAATGAGATGAAATTGATATTGATATTATATATATATATATATATATATATATATATATATATATATATATATATATATATATATATATTTTGTTATTTATGCATAATTGAATTTTTATTTAATATATTTTTGTTTTATATTACATGACAAACCAACCCGTTCGGTGTTCAATTTGTGGTACCGGAGAGCCTAACGGTATAAAACACCAAAACCTACCGCAATAATTTATGTTGACAGATTAGACACAAAACAATATTATAATTAAAACTGATTTTATAATATTTTTAATGTTTATATTTAAAATAATAAATATAGTTTACTTTTTCGTATAAAAAAAATACTCTAAGTGAGTCTATTTTTTATACTTTATTGCTAAAAAATAATATATAAACATAAATACTTTTTTTAAGTTTATCTTTTACTGCCTCAAAAATTCCTATCAGAAAAGGAGATAATTCTTTTTTCCTTTATTTTTTAAATACATCTATCCTAACATATTAAAAATAATTATTTATAGAAAAATCAAACAAACTCAATGTAGAAAATAAATGGATGTGTTTCATAAATTTATATGAAACATTAAATTTGTTTTGTTTCAGTTATTTGTCTCCATGAAGTATTATAAATGTGTATTTTTATTTAATAAATATTAATAAGAAAATAAATTTAAAAAGTTATTAGTAATTAAGATAAATTTAATATGTTAATAAAATTATTTTAAAAAGTTGATTAAATCAATCAAATAGATTGTTTTTATTATTCTAGTGATTATGTTATAAATATATCATGCTGAATTAATAAGTGGGAGAAAATAATGTAGATGGGAGACAATCAATCATACCCTATATTTTTTTAAGTATGGAGACAAATTTGTTTCAGCTGCCTCTTATATGTACTAATCTATTGTTTATTAATTAATTAAGTGGTTCTTAAAATACAACTTTATTTTCGACATAAGTTAGTTAATAATATAAGTCAATTTTATTTATACCACAAGTTATTTATTCAATTACGTACAGTATTATAAAATAAAATCATTATTTAAATTTTTATATTATTAGTTAAGATTAATTAAATTATTTTTTATTTATTTTAAAAAGATTGGAGATAGTATTATATATACAATAGATGATTTTGATTAATATTTGTGAATAAATAAAGAGCATGGTCCTGCTGTTGGTCCAACACCTCAGTCAGTGTCTTGGTCAGTACTCAGTAGTGGGCTGACGCAAATTTACAAATGGATTTATTTGGTGGCTTCTCTTTTAGTATAGATTATTGACAAAATTAATATATAATTTAGTTAAATTTTTAAATTATTAAATGAAGGTTAAAATTCTACTAACACATCAAATGAAAAATATTTGGTGTAAATATTCATTGAAATAATTTATAGATATAAAATATTTATTTACTTGATTATATATTTTTTCTTTTTAGGATACAAAATTATTTTTTTATATATTTATATTATTATTAAATCAAGGCTTTGTTATTTTTTAAGATTGAATTAGGATTAGGATAACAGATCATAATCTTAAAAAGGTATAAATAATCTATGTGCATCAAAATATGAATAATAAAAAAGAAACCACTCATAATAAGATTGAGTTAGGATTAGATAATGTGTATTAAAATATTTAGAGATTGTAATCCAAAAGAAGTTTCAAAAAGGGGGGAGAATGAAAATTAAACATGCTCAAATAATAAAGATATGGAATGAGATAAAACTATAATTTCTTAAGAGAAATAACAAAAACATGTTTTCAACTCCAGTTTTAAAATATTTTTATTGATTGAAAATTATAAAATTTTGTGAGCCCAATTTCTTATCAAACGAATTTACCTTTTAAATTTTTATAAAATTTAATTAATAAAGACATTTAATTTTTATATTAGATAGTGAGAAATCGATATTAACTTCACCTATATATATTACAACTCTCTCACAAAAGCTCCTCGACTCTTAGAAATATCAAATCAATGAAATAAGCTTATTCATTAAAAATACTCAATTCAATAAAAATAAAAAAGTGGTGCCTATAAATTTATCAGCATCTGTTTTTTAAAAGGTTTAATTGATGTAAGAATCAAATTTGAATTTGGCTATTGTGATTAAACTAACCAATATTAACTTTGACGGTGAAATGGAATTGCTCGTATTACATGTATCATGTATACGTATCACCAATAACATCATAAAGCACTTTCTGGATTTTCTTACCCATTATAAGATAATAATCCATTTTAACATAAAAAAAATGTTTTTTCTTTTGCTCGGAATATTTATTTTGCTTATCTTTTATCCTAGGCTACCATGTTTCACTGTGATCTTTTTCCCTCCTAAATTCTATGAGAATATATTCTCTGTCAACATATGGAGTCAGATGGCACCCATTATGATTCATAGAAAACATCAACATCGTGACCGAATTTTAATCAGAGAATCAATTTCATGGAACAATGTTGCTGATGTAAATGATTGATGTGTTGGTAATGCTGATTCACACACACATGCAAATTCATTGGTTCGATTTTCTGCTTCCTGCATATTCCCTTACCAAGAGAATAATAAACAACTAATTTTATTGTGTTTCAAATTTCAATCTCTGAATTCACTTATCACTCTCTATAGTCACGAGTGCACTAGGCTAATTGTCTCTTCAGTGGATAATATCATAATACTTTACAATAATTTTTAATTAATATTGGTAAACAATGATGGTAACATTGTTAGGACCTTAAATAGCCACATAAATATTTGATGTGAGGGTTGTTTCCTTTCTCATCACACAAACTTTCTCTCCATGTATACTTGTGTATGTGTATGAGTTGGATAATTAAGTAGTTAGTGCACTAAGCATTAGCGCATGCTTGCCCAATCATGTATACTTCTATTTGATATAGAACATATAATCATATCATTTCCTTCTTAGATGTATAATGGACAATGGTTGGGTATTAATTAATGGTGTGGAAACATACCTTCCAATAGCCACGCCTCTTAAACATCATATTCTTTAAAATGTTTGGTTCAAATTGTGAAATAAATTATATGTTATCTTATATTATTCAATGTAAGATGTGTATGATGTAAGATGTGTATGAATAAAAATGAGGGTGGTTTAAGATGGTTAAGGGTGAGTTTGATTTGAGTTTAATTAAGTTGGTTTAAGATTCGAGAGTGTAAAACTTATTTAAATAATGGGGGTGCTAATAGAAATTTAAAATTTAAAACAAACTTATTATTTTCCTTTGCAGAATAAGAATAGTAGTTTTCACCTTCTCCAACTAGCTTATTCTTTCATTTCTTTTTCTTCTTCCAAAATTTTGCAATTTGAATCTCCCTCACTTCGTTGATTGGTTTTCAAGAGTACAACATAGGTAGGAAAATAGAGTGGAGCAAGGGTAAGTGTCCTTTATCTTCTACCTTCAAAACTTCAAATTGTTCATCAAAGAAGTAGACATGCAAACGTTCGAGAAAAAACTAATATATCGGTTTGTTATTTTTTTTTTTAAATTAGGTTATAAATCTTGAGGGTGTTATTCTGTTTAGATTTCTAAAACTTTAATCCATTAAGAAAAGTTGACGGTGTTTTACTTCAATACTTTATTCTTAAGCTTTTAGTATGTATATCTTCAAATCATTTCAACATAAGGGAATTTGGATTTTGTCTCATTAGAACTTTGAACGCTAAAAATAAGTTATTTGTCTCTTGAAATTTTATATATTTGCATGTGAATTGTGGGTGGAGTGAGTTTAACTTATTGCGAATGTAGTATTTGTATTTGAAATCGTGAGTAGTTTAAATTACTATTAAATTTGGTTAAGTATATGATACAAGTTCACTTGATAAGTTAAATTAAATGAATATATTTTGATGTTTGTGTGCGTGAAGGAATTGAGCACGAAAATTTTGAAAACTTTTAAATAATATAACCATTTAAGCTTTTGAGTTTTTTAATGTATGTCTTAAAATGAGATATGAATTGTAGTAGAAATCTTTGTATGAAATTTTGAATAGATTAATTGATGAATTGACTAAGTTGGAAGTGGATTGAATTGAAAACTTATTAACTATTAAAATTTTTGAATTATGGGACGAATATGATTTTAATTGTCAATATATATTGTATGTGACTTGTTAGAAATGAAAGTTTAAAAATATTAATATTTTCATTTCTTTTGTGTTTTCTTTATGTATATTTCACTCAATTATAGTAATTCTACTTGAACGTGATGGAAGCTAGAGCAAGAATTTGTTATAGATCTTCATAATTATAGAGAATAATCTATTTTTTAGTTGAGTTTAAAAGAAAATTGTCAAGACAAAAAAAAATATTTTATAATTATATGCTATATTTACACTTATTCTATACTAACAACTTTATCATCTAATATCACTGTAGCACCTTTTTACTTTCAAAATCATATTTAGAATTTTTAATAATTATATACATATTTTTGTAATCACACTCCAATTTATACACTCCAATTTATATGTCATTTTAATCACCGTAAACTCACATACTTTTATAATCAAAATAAACAATATTTAATTAAATAGATGAACAATTAACACCCTTTATCTAAAAATAATGTGTTTATTGGTAAAAATTTTCTTCTGTGTACATCTATAATACCTTATTATTTTAAAGGAGTTTCTTAAATTTTCAATTAATTCCAACACCATTAACATCTTCCTTTAATTAGAAGTTCAATAAAACAATCAAGTTAAATCCATATCAAAGAATAAAATATTAATATAAATCTAATAGAGCATTTTGATCCACCAACAAGACCTAACTTCTTCATAATATAATATATTTATAAAATAATCACTCCAAACTTCAAAATGCTAACCATAATTTAAAGATAATGAAATTTCAAACAAATAAATTTATAATAAAATAAAAAATAATTATTTATAACTTATTTATACACTTTTCATCCTTTATTTATTTTAAGATTTATGTCTCGAATTAAAGGTCATGTCCCTAGAATTAGTTTATTCAATAATTTTATTAGTGCTTGACAAAATAATTGACTAAAATTATATTTAAAAAGGACAGCTGATGATATGTAATAATAAAGACATTAATTACGACAGGAATTGCAATATGTCACGCTTTAAGTTCCTTTCATCTTCTCCCATTACTTAAAAAGGAAAAGTAATATGATTTTGATGTCCAATTTAGATAAAAGTAATTTCACTTCGGCAAACATTTGATTTTTCTTTTGCTCGAAAAAACATTGTATAAAATTTCCATCGTTTTAATTTTTCAAAATTGTAATAATTAAATAAGTTATTTTAGTATATAATATTAGAATTATTTAAAAGTTCGACTCCTTCAAATTTGTCCATCTTAAAACATCATAAGCGAATTTTGAACAATTGATAATTATATCGTGATGGAAGACCGAAATCTAGGCACTAGCATGGATGATAAATAAGCCACGAATACTTATCAATTAGGTTCCTCTATGAATACATAATAATCACACTTTATTTTTGTTTAGACATGTGCCTAATAACATAATATATGTCTTATTCGTGTTACTTAATTCTAAAAAGCTTTGTGTAAATACTTTAATAAAATACGAATAGATTTTTCCCCTCTTCTACTCTATTGATTTTTTAACTACATTTTTTCTATTTTTTATAGTTTGTGTACACACTTAGAGATGGATAGGACAGAGAAAGTAAAGGATAAGTTACTTTTGGTATTGAAAAGATAAGTTTTGGTATTAAGGAGGTATGAATAACATTATATTAAGGAGATTAAAAATATAATCTTACAAAAAAAAGTGAAAAATAATGTTATATATATATAATATTTCCTTTTTAAATATTTGTGATATAATATTATTTAGAGTATAAAGAGATGAACAAGCTATGATTGATGAATGGTTAAGGGACATAAAAGGTATGAATGAAGAGAGAAATTTAGGATCTAAAATGTGTCCAAAAGAGGAAGAAGGAGTATTTCAAACGCTTCAAATATAGCTAAACACAAGTAACCAAAACTTTCTTCAGTAAACTTTCTTTTTGCTAGTCTTTTTTTTTTTTTCTATACTTTTATTTTTATTCACAATTGAAATTAGAGAAACTCGGGAATTATCCTCCTTGTTTCTTACATCATATAACGTTTATCCGAGGAGACTCTCCTACAAAATCTATTATTTATTAATTAAATTTGGGAAAATTTATAACAAAGCTAACATATCAACTAATATTTCTCATATTAATTACATATTGAAACAAAGGTAGCATATGATTTTGAACTGCTTTTCTGAACAGCAAAAGAAGTTATTGCGTACAAGGTTGAACCCACAGTTGGGTATGGGTGCCACCATTTATGAAATAACACTTTTACAAACACTTCTAGAAAAACAAATCTATTCTTTTGGTTTTTCTAGTTCCAAACATTTCTTATATGTGTAGACAATTTTTTTTTTCTGTAAAAAAGTCTGAACAAAAAATAATAAAAAACACACAAAATGAAAACTAATTTAACACAACGTTGAAACTCCCTAATATAATTTATCTAAAAAAATTTAATTTTAACCTAATACAATTTTTAACTTCTTAGACGGAGTTTAAATGGGTTTTATATATACATGGAAAGAAAGTTCGGAGTGATTTTGGTTTAAATTAAGAGTGATTAAATGGAAAGGAGCCTTGATAAAAAGGAAAGGACAAAATTAGTGAATAAGCAAAGCACTAAATTTGCTTTCTCTGAATAATCCTCTGTTTTCCAATATTGATTATCCTGACTTATGATGTTCCACTATATTAGGTTGCCTAATAAACCTGTTGTTCTTTTTTCAGTCTTTAGGCATATATTAATAATGCTGGCAATGAAACCTAAATGTAGCAGTTTCTTTTTAGACCTTTCTGTCCAACACATAGCACTTTTGAAAGAGTCTCCAAAAAATATAAAAAAGAAAACAAGAATGAACACTTGGATTTCCAACACCATTACCTCATCTCAATATTACCTTCCATTATTTGTGTCTCGCATAAATTATTAGTGACCAAAATAAAAGATATTCAGGTTGAGATCTAAAATAATTCCATAATGTTAACGTTAATATTTTATTAACTCTTTAAGTTATAACCTTAGGAAAGTATCATATACATGTATGTTACACGTGCATAATTCATATTTTAGTGTTCGGTTTTCGATTATACACACATTAAACCCAATAAGCCCATAGAACATGGGCTTGTCTAAGAGCCCTTCAACATTGTGCTTGTGCTTATTATTTAGAATTAGATTTTTAGAAATATTTATGCATAGGAATATGATTTTCATGAATCAAATTTAATAATTTTAAAAAATAAAAAGTGAAATAAAATAAAGTGGGGAGATGCAATTATTATAGAAAATAATTTTCGGTAAATAGATATATACACACCTTTAACCGTATGAATGAAAAAATACTTATAGAAGAAAAAGAAATAAAAAATATTTTTATTAAAAAATAAAATTTAAAAAATTATTTTGACTTGTACATAACATCATTTTAATTTTAACGTTTAAGAAGTATTGATTTTTTTCTCCTATAATTTATTTAAACATATATTAAATACGAAACATTTTTATCCATCGAAACTAACGATTTTTTTTAAATAAACTAAATATGAGAATGTAATAATTTAAAACTTAATTTTGCGCACATCTTGTTATGATGTTGATACATACGTCCTTATTACCTCGTCAATATAAGAATATTATAAAATCGTTTTCTTCATCATTATCACACAACATGAGAATATTGAAAGGTCCAATCTTATTATATCGTAATCCATTCACAGCTAAACATTATATAGACCTCTTATTCTCTTGCATTTTTTAAATTCCATGATTTAATTATAATTCATTTTTTTGTACTCATCCCTGGAAAAGAAAAACATTTTTAAGATGCAAGTGATATCTCCTTCCATATTTAATAATTGAAAGTCAAATTAGAAATAATTTAGTAGAAATGATTTTTAACGAATTCATATTAAACATGAGAAAATAGACCTAATTTTATTTCTATATAGATAGATAGATAAATATACCTAATTTTAGGAATATAAAGCGCACAACTTTTATTGAAAAAAAGGAAAAGGAAAAAAAGAAACATTATCCTATCAAATCTTAACGGACGGGAAATTACGAAAAAGTATTGAAAAGATTGGGGTGGAGAAGGGGAAGAAAGGGGAAGACACGTTCATCTCTGAAGCGCGGAAAATAAGGTAGCGTTGTCCATTTTTCGATCCCTAATTTCTATTGTGCGTTTTCGTTATTATGGAATGTTCTGTGCTGATCTTTTGTTTCGCGTGAATATAGGCTCGTCTTGTTATTCGCAATTCTTTTTCGAGATGTTGATCGCAACAAACCAATTGCAAGATTAGATGACGATGGAATTTTTTTATTGATATTGATATCGATCCCGTGGAACCGAACCAGTTCAATAGACTTTTAGTTTCAAGAGATAAAAACGCCTCCAACAATAACAATTATAGTAATAGATCACGGTTGATTGAATAATCCCTTTGGTGTTTCGGGTTTATAATGCTGGGGTAGTTAGCAGGAAGAATCAGAATGGGTTTTTTCTGTTTTGGTTGAGTGAGTATTTTGTGATTCCTTCTTCAAGAAATCATATATGTGTGGACTTAGAAGAACAAAAGTAGACATAAAACTGAGAATATGAAAATGAAGTGAGAATTCACACCTAGTGTTCTGTAAGCATCCACCCAATGTTTGGTTGTGTTAGACAATCTCTTGGGTAACCCTTCTGCCTGAATTAGCAATTACCGTTCCTTTGCCTTCGTAGATAATTAGTGCAATGGAACAAAACTTTCAATGCCCACTGAAAGTGTGGAAAGGAATCGGACTTATTGCTGCTTGTCATCTCATTCGGCCTCCTAGATGTTGTCTCCCCCACTTAGGCCAGAGTTTTTTAGTTGTAGGATATTCAAGGTACTCCTCCAAGTCAAGGACCACTTGAAACGTAGGCTCTAACTTGCCTTGTGCAAGAATTCTCTGTGTGTCATTATTCTATCTTCAGCACCAGTCTACCAAACTTCAGCTAAGCCTTGGCTCTATCTGTGTAGAACATACTCTATGATCTGATCCGTCTGTGTTGTCAAACAACTCAAAGTACACCATGGAATGGAAACTAGCCAATCAGAGAAAATTGAATAATCAAGTAACATGGAGTGTGGAGCCTATCTTCACCATCTTTACAATTCACCAGTCTTGTGGACGTCTCTAAACTATTCAAATTAGACAGCATCGTCATTTTTTGCTATTCTTAGCCTTAACCTACCCTCTTGTTTCCTTTATTTCACACCATTATTTGCTTTGTCCATGGTGTGACTCTTGCACTAACTCAAATCTCTTTATTGATAGTTTTATATTTGCTGCATGCATCCGTCGTTACGTATGTAAATATTCAATGTGTTGGGGTTGATCATACTAGTGGAATGGCCCTGAAAGTAATATCTGAACGCTGCATTTACCTTCAGTATGCTGGTGTGATAATTTTTCTTGTGTCTCTTCTGAAAATATTTCAAGGAAAAGGGTGATATGGAAGTGGTCATGACTCATGTGACATGTCATACAAAATTGCTAGTACTTTTTTTCAGTTGCGTGTGTTGTATTAATTTCCTTGGATGCCTTGTTTATTTCTTATAATACTCATCTAATGGTTTGCCAATTTAATAATCTTCCTTTACTCTATGAATGCATTTTATACTTATTTACGTATGATTGGTGTGTGAGAAAGATATCAAGAGATAATAAAAAACTGGGTATCTCCAGCAATGCAAACTAAGACACTAAACACATGCAATGGTTTCAATCCCCTTACTGAAAAAGGAAAAAAGAAAGTGATAATAATGATTGTAATTGATTAGGCAGAATGAAACACACGATATTATGTTGGGAATATCTGATTTTTTGGATCCTCAAAACAAATTTGGACTTGTAGGAAATATCAGAAAGTTATATGGATAGCAAATCAGCTAGCAAGAAGGTACCTGAGGAGCTGGCACGTGAGTTGCTTATTGCTATCTCTGATTCTTTACCTGATAAAATTCTGGACTCAGATATTGTGCCTGAAAGCGAGGACGCAGATGGCTTTGGAAGACCAAATGTTGATTGGGATGACAAGTTTAGGTCAGAATTGATTTCAATCTCCTATGTTGAATCTCCCGATGTCAAAATCTGATAAAATTTCAAGGGAATATAGACTGTAATATATGCTATACTTCTTGTTTTCTTATGTTTTGAATTTCTGCTATACCAAATGTTATGAATTGGTTATGGCTATACAGTGTGGACTATCTTCGAACCACTTGTTTTCACAAGTCACATGCTTTGTTTTGTATTCTGTTATGTTTATGTTCATGGAAAATTCAATCTGTAGAAGTGACATTTAAATCTAGGGTTCTGTTCATTGTACGGTTGGGGGCGGTGGGTGACAATTTTGAGTATGTGTTGAGAACTTTCCTTTTTGCTGACAAAATGCTGGTAAAATGGGGAGACATCTATATTGCAAATTTGAAAACAATTTGTGAAGATAAAATGAGATTGAATTGACTTTTTACTTCATTTAAGACCTTTTCATAATTATGGAAGCAATAAAAGCTTAAATGTAGTTTTGGTTCTTTACGCATGGGTATTTTATTTTCTTCAGTGTAATAGTTGTTGATAAGGAATTTTAAGAGTCTAATATTTTTAGAGAATTTGAAATGAAAAAATATAATGTTTGAGGAAGGAATTTTGAAAGAAATTAAAATTTTAATATTTAATAATAATAATTGAATTATTTAAAATTAGATGATTTTAAATTTCTAATTCAAGTGTCTTTTTTTTATTAGTTTTATTTTGATGGAAATATAGTTGATTTGACTAAGATGGATATATAATTAGAATGAATATTTTTTTATTGATATTGATGATATTTTTTTTGTTATTATTGTTATATAAGAGTTAGTTTTTTATTGATATTAGTATAAGTTTTCTCAATCGATGTAAAAAACTTATATTTTTGACCGATGATAACTAATTTTTTTTTATTGACTTCTACCGTGTAAGTTTTTTTTTTTCTTAATAGTTCTGATGATTTTATTTACTAAAGTTATTTTTTCTTTAATATGTTATTAGCTTTTTTTTTCTACTACTTTCACTCAACATTAATTAGATTTTTTGTCAGTTAATTTTGACAAAAATATAAAATCAACCAATATCAACAAAAATAAATAAATTTTAATATTTTTAATTTATTAACAGCTGTTTATATATTTTTTATTTAGTGATAATTAAAATACTTTAATATTTTTTCAAATGAAAAAAAAATAAATTTAAATTACTTTACCCAAAATAATTTGAAATAAACTTAATTTAAATTTAATTTATTTAAGTATCTTTAAAAAGTATGAGATTCTCTATAATTAAATGATAAACTATAAAAGAAAAACAAAGAATGTATGAAGTTGAGGAGAGGGAACATGCAAAATATAATATAGATTGTAAAATGATTAATAAATCACGCGATTTTATTATTTAATAGAAACTTAATAATGAAACACTTGTTTAAATTTTGAAATGCTTCATGAAAGAGATTAACGGGCCACACCATAACTATTATAAGTAATTTTTCTTTATATAAATTTATTATAAAACAAATAAACAATTCATAAGTATTAAAGTCATTAGATATGATTATATTTATATATAGTGTTTTATTCTTATGCACTATCATCAAAATTAGATATGTTTTTATTATTTGATTATGTTCATTTAAATAGATATGCATTTGAATATATTTTTATTGTATAAAAATTGGGAGAGTGATCACTGGTTTTATTTCATAGAAAATAACAAATAGACCATAGTTTTGTTTCATAAAAAAGAGTAACATATGGATCACACGGTTTTATTTTATAAGAAGTAACAAATAGACCTAGTTTTGTTTAATAGAAAATAAGAATGGACTACACCACACCAGTAACCCATGAAGCACATAATTTATTTCATGAAAAGTGACTAATGAGTGTTTTGTGGAAAGTCACAAATAGATCACATTGTTTAGTTTCATAAGAAGTATGAGTATGGATCACATGTTTTTGTTTGATGAAAAGTGTTTATTTATATAAAACATATTAATATTTGATTTATAGTTTTAACACACATCCAAATTATAAGTAATGTTTACAGTTATTTTCTCATAATTTTATTGTAAAAAAAGAAATAGTTTGTAAAATAATTAATATAATAATAATTTTGGTTTTTTCATTGTTATAAAATAATGAAATCCTCAAATTTCAATGTATTTCTCGGCTTGATTGTTGATTGTGATGGAACACACAAATTATATAAAGTAAATGTGACACACTCATAAATTATCTAAATTCACATGAACTTGTAAAGTTTGATTTTATTATTTTTGTACAAAATTTAGACAATTTGATTTTATTATTTCTATATAAAATGTATAATTGATTGTATAACTTCTTATATTTGTTGCACAAACATACATAATAAATTATGTATGACCTACAATCAATCAGGTAACTCTTTAGTATATTTACATCAATATGTTCAAGCAATTAACATGTCATTAAAATGATAAGTTATGTGACTAGTTTTGACAATATATTTAAGTAAAATTTTATTATTTGATTATGTTTATTTAAATAGACATGCACTTTAATATATTTTTATTATCTAAAAACTGGGGGAGTGATCACTGGTTTTATTTCATAGGGAGTAACAGATAGACCATGGTTTTGTTTCACAAAGAAGAGTAATAGATGGACTACACAGTTTTGTTTCATAAGGAGTAACAGATAGACCTGTTGTTTAATAAAAAGTAAGGAATGGACAACACATTTTGCTGTGAAAACACATGGTTTTATGATTTTATTTTATGGAGGGTGACTAACGAGTCCCACTTTAGTTTCATGAAAAAGTAACAAATGGAAGTGTAGAGAAGGTATTAGCACCCCACAATTCAAGATTCGGAAGTCGGTTGGTATTAGTACCCCCGTTCTAAAACGGTACCTTTAATCAAATAAATAGAAATAAGTGTGGCTTTACAAAATGAGACAAATTTTTATTTTTTGAACGTGTTGATCCTACGTATTTCCAAAGGAAAATCAGGATCAAACCAGGGATCATGTAGTTCTAATTTTAAAAATTGATTGATGATAGTTTGATATTTTTTATTTTTCAAAATTTCATTTAATCTTGTTTTTTTTTGAAAGAAAAAGTTTATATTTGTTTATTATTAAAATTTTATTAAAACGGTTAATTAAATGGTTTTTTTTATTTAAAAAAATATTATATATATATTTTTTAATTATTTTTTAAATTTTTTTAAAACTAATATTTTATTTTTAAAAGTTTGTGGTTATAAAAAAAAAGGGGCTTTTTTTTTATTCTTTTCCTAACTTACTTTTATTTTGTTATTAAAAAAACATATACAACATAAAAACAGGAAGATTAATTAAAAATAAACAATGAAACCTAATACCCTAGATAGTGGCAGAAAGGATTATAATGAGATGCTTGAGTTACTGTGTTTCTGGAATGATTATTTTGATTTTATTTTTTATTGTAGCTATTTGATGTTAGGCTTTTTAAATTGGGAATAGAGCTTCTTTGCCTTAGGTTCTGTTTCTGGATTGGTTGATTGGGTGGATTTCTATTACTGAATAGTTTATGTTTTGGTACAAGGTTTGGAAATTTTCGAATTTATATTCGATCATGTGTTATGGGGTTGGGATTATTAACTTTCTGGAATTGAATTTGCTACTAACTCTGGACCGGATGAGGATTTTTGTGGGTTTATTTGAGCATTTTCCTATCTAGATTAGCTTTGGTTAAGATTTTTGGAAAGTTTAGAAATTGTTTTTTAATTGAAGTTAATTCGGTTGCTTATGTTTTTCTAAGGCCGAGTGGGTTATGTTTTAAAATGGGAATGGTTTTGAGTTTGGTTTTTGTTTTTATTTGATTCAGGATTGAGTTAGATTGGTTTCTAAACTTTGTTTGAGTTTAGGATTTTTTATTCTGGTTTGGAGTTTTGTGTTTGTTTTCTGTCTCTGGCTAATGATATCTAATATTACTGTATTTTTCTTAACAATACTAGTTGTGTAAAAAATGCAGCAATTAGATAATCTCAGCATCAGCAACCATGTCAAACACCTATATGATCGTGCCAGTAGCAACAATCATCTCTCGCAGGTATAATAATTTATGAACAGAATCGGGACAAAATTAAAGGAAAAAGAGCCTAAAGAAGAACACAAACCCGTTAAAGACTCCTTCTTCTTCTCCTTTTTCTGGTTTATAAGTATCTCTATGTATTCTCTATATCTCTCAATTCTGTATCCCTTGAAAATAAAATCAGTTCTTTCCAATTTTTTCTGTTAATCGCTTCATCTCCCTGCATAATAGTCTCAATCTATCCTTACATTTAAGGAAGAAAAGGAAAAGGGCAATAAAAAAATAATAGTCACTGAACATGAATAACCACTGAATATGAATAGCCACTGAACATGAATAGCTTCTAAAGGAATATAGGAAGGCTATTGGAGTTAAATGACAAAAACATAATTACTAGTTAAATGTCAAAAGCATGATTACTAATTAAATATCAAAAGTTAAATGTTAAAAGCATGATTATTAAATGTGATAACTGTGAGAAGAACTAATTCTTAATCAAGAGGTACTAAAGTTACATAGGGACTTGAATGACAATGTATTTATGTGAATCTTAGGCTTATGTGACGAGCACAATTAATAGATAAGTGAGGTGTAAATAGTAATTTTTTTATTTCTAATAACCTCTTAGTAAATTAGGCTTCAGAAAACATCTTTCTATTTCATTGGGCTCACTTAATTTTTCTATTCAATTTATTTTAAGACAGACCCAACACTTTTTTTTTTATTTTATCATGTTTTTGCAAATTTTATTTTATCTTATTTTTATTATTATTTAATCAAACTTTACTTATAAAGTCAAAGTTCTTTTTATTATTTATTCTAAATGGTAAAGAAACTAATTAACACATTTAATTTCTTATTTTTATTCTTTTATTTTATTTTTTATTTTTTATATTTATAAAAATAATTTTTATTTGTCCGGACGAAATTGGGTGTTGATATTTGTAAATAATTAATAAAATAATTTTCATTTTTTCATTGTTATAAAATAATGAAATCCTTAAATTTCAATGTATTTCTCGGCTTGATTGATAGACCACACAAATTACAGAAAGTAAATGTGACACTCATACATTGTCTAAATTCACTTGAATTTGGAAATTTAGCTCTATTATTTCTGTATAAAATTTGGACAGTTTAACTATATTATTTCTGTACAAAGCATAATTGAATGTATATCTTCTTATATTTATTGCACAAACATACATAATAGATTATGCATGACCTACAATCAATCATGTAACTCTTGACCTACAATCAATGATGTAATTAATCAATCATGTAACTCTTGAGTGTATTTACATCAATATATTCAAGCAATTAACAATGTCATTAAAATGATCAGTTATTTGACTAGTTTTGACATTATATTTAAGTAAAATCTTATTATTTAATTATCTTCATTTAAATATATATGCATTTGAATATATATTTATTATATAAAAACGGGGGAGTGATCACTGGTTTTATTTCATAGAGAATAACAAATAGACCCTAGTTTTGTTTCATAAAGAAGAATAACAGATGGACCTGGTTTTGTTTAATAGAAACTAAGGAATGGACCACATTCCCTAGATACAAGGTTTTATTTCATTAAAAGTGACTAATAAGTGGCATAGTTTTGTTTCAGGAAAAGTAACAAATGGATTTTAGTTTCATAGGAAGTATTAGGATGAATCACATGTTTTTGTTTGATGAAAAGTGTTTATTTATATAAAACATATTAATATTTGATTTATAGTTTTAACACACGCAATAATGTTAGAATCCAAATTATAAGTAATGTTTAAAGTTATTTGTCATAATTTTATTGTAAAAAATAGAAATAGTTTGAAAAATAATTAATAAAATAATTAATAAAATAATTTTGGTTTTTTCATTGTTATAAAATAATGAAATCCTCAAATTTTAATGTATTTTTCAGGCTTGATTGATGGACCACACAAATTACAAAAAGTAATTGTGACACTCTCATAAATTCTCTAAATTCACATGAATTTGAAAAGTTTGACTTTATTATTTCTGTACAAAATTTGGACAGCTTGACTATATTATTTCTGTACAAAATACATAATTGATTATATAACTTCTTATATTTGTTGTACAAACATACATAACAGATTAAGCATGACTTACAATCAATCAAGTAATTCTTAAGTATATTTACATCAATATGTTCAAGCAATTAACCATGTCATTAAAATAATTAGTTATTTGACTAGTTTTGATATTATATTTAAGTAAAATTTTATTATTTAATTATCTTCATTTAAATAGATATTCATTGGAATATATTTTTATTATATAAAAAATGGAAGAGTGATCACTCATTTTATTTCATAGAGAGCAACAGATAGACCTTGATTTTGTTTCATGAAGAAGAGTAACAGATGAACTACACAGTTTTGTTTGATAGGGAGTAATAGATGGACCTAGTTTTGTTTAATAGAAAATAAGGAATAGACCACACGGGATTTTACTATATTAGAAGTAATGCATGAAGTAAATGGTTTTATTTTATTAAAAGTGGTGATTAATGACTCGCAAATGGTTTTATTTCATTAAAAGTGACTAATGAGTGCACCTTTTGTTTCTTGAAAAGTAAAAAATGAACCACATTGTTTAGTTTAATAGGAAGTATTAGGATGAATCACATGTCTATATATGATGAAAACTGTTTATTTATATAAAACATATTAGTATTTGATTTATAGTTTTAACATATACAATAATATTAGAATCCAAATTATAAGTAAAGTTTAAATTTATTTTCACATAATTTTATTGTAGAAAAAAGAAATAGTATGTAAAATAATTAATAAAAATAATTTTGGTTCTTTCATTGTTATAAAATAATGAAATCCTTAAATTTCAATGTATTTCTCTAATGGACCACACAAATTACAAGTAAATGTGACACTCTTATAAATTGTCTAAATTAACATGAATTTGGAAAGTTTGACTTTGTTATAACTGTACAAAATTTATACAATTTGACTATATTATTTTTGTACAAAATGCATAATTGATTGTATAATTTATTATATTTGTTGTACAAACATACATGATAGATTATGCATGACCTACCATCAATCATGTAAATCTTGAGTATATTTACATCAATATGTTCAAGCTATTAACCATGTCATTAAAATGATTAGTTATTTGACTAGTTTTGACATTATATTTAAGTAAAATCTTATTATTTAATTATCTTTATTTAAATAGATATGCACTTGATTATATTTTTATTATATAAGAACTAGGGGAGTGATCACTGGTTTTATTTCATAGAGAGTAACAGATAGACCTTGATTTTGTTTCATAGGGAGTAACAGATGGACCTGATTTTGTTTAATAGAAAGTAAGAAATGGACCGCACGGTCTGGTCTTGCTAGATTAGAAGTAATGCATGAAGCAAATGGTTTTATTTCATTAAAAGGGATTAATGAAATTGCTACTAAAAGTTTCAATATTTATTTTATTGATAAATCAGTTGGTAATCATTATCAAATTTGATCTCTTGATAAATTAATGTCCAAATTTTTCATCCTTAAAATTTGTCAATAATAATATGTTTATTAATAGACATAAATCTGTTGGTAATTATATTTTTTCATGTAATTAATGTATAAAATCAAAGTAAAAATGTTTAAAATATGAAACAAAATGACGAATGCTCGAAGTTTAAAATCAAGCTAAACATACTCTGTAAACTAAAATTACATATCTAATAATAAAGAAAATGAAAAACTATTTGTCACATGCATTTAAAGTCAAGCTAAACATATTCGATAAATTAAAGTTAAATATCCAATAATAATAATAATAAAAGAATGACAAATTGTTAGACACATGCAGGTATTAACATAGTGATGTACTTTTCTTTATTTTTTTCTTTAAAATTTAAAAAGTACAAACACAGACAAAATATAGTTCCTAATATATCAAGATAATTGGTTCAACTATTTTCATATTCGAATTGTGGTTAGTTATAGTTTGTCATATAATATGAGTATAAAATTTTCATATTTCACTATCTATAAGTATTCATGTGACACATATAAATAAACATCGATGTATAAAATAATATACATATCTTGTATGTGTCAAGTTTATTAATATATAAAATTGTATGCGATATTTATCACATAAACATGGTTAAGTATAAAGATTTGATACACAAACTTGATTACACCCACAAGGATATGAAAGATGCGTTTGTATACACAAGAATTTCAACCATGGAAGTATGATTACATTTAAATGTGTGGGAGAGAAATGCTTGTAAAAAAAATCTTTTTTCTAGTTAATAAAAAAGTGAATTTTTAACTTGATAAATTATTTGGAAGAGATAAAAAAAAAATTAATTCATGTAGTTAAAATATGTTTTACTAAACCTCACCAGAGATGAAATATTTTTTTATGAGATTCGATCATCTCTAGCTGAGTAACTGAGTTGAGATTTTATCATAATATTCTGCTAATTAAATTGAGAAATTAAGTTCGGAGCACATCTCCTCAATTCAATTTTATAAAATATACTAACATGTTAGTACTTTGAACGAGTAGTTTAATTTGATTTCTTCGTATAAATTAACCAATCAATTAAGGTAACCAGAAACATTGAACTGGCACCGTCAGGCGACTTCCTGCAAGAGTTGCTCAGTAGAAAAGTTATAAAAAGTATATTTTTAATATAACACATTTTCAACAACATTAGTCAATTATGTAATATTATTTAACCAGCTGCTTCCGAATCGCAGGCAAATTAAACCCAGAAATTTGGGCATGCGATAGGTTCACACTCATCAAAATTTATACTATCATTTTTTACAACTATTTTTATTAATTCTGTATCCAATCATTTAAGTTATATTTTAATTAAATAATTTAATTTAATATACTTTCTTATTATTTAGAATTGTTAAATGATTGTGTTATACTTACTGAGATTTTTTATCATTTTAACTAGTCTAAATAAAAGTTATCTCGTTTTTTCTCAAATTTCTTATTCTTATATTTCATATTTTTCCGCAATCATATTCTGATATCAGATATTAATCAATTTTTGTTTCAATAAATAATCCAATTACCAAATATTATCGATTTATTGTTCACTAGAGATATTCATATTTAAATAATAGTTGTAGAGAGCATTTCAGTGTAAAAAATTGTTTGGTTCAGGTTGTAATATAAAATGTGGATGATCAAAATAGTTTTTTCCATTTAAGTCAAGAACACAACTCCTCCACGCTCATTTCATTTCCAACACTATAGTTAAGTGGCAGAAATAACTTCTCAATGAATCAGGGATACGTATACGGGTAGAAAATGGAAATTTTGTTCCAGGAGAAAGAAATTCATACTTTCGTATAATTAAAGACGAACTCTGGAAATATTCAAGGAAGAAACTTCTGAGAATAAACAAACTTCAAAGGTATAATTATATATTAATCGTTATACGCGTGGAGGATTCAACTAAACTTGTTCTGCACTTCAAATTGAGTAATATTGGAGGAGTTTAATTAGTGAATATACAACGTCATATCAACCAACCTGTTGCCACCTTGCAGACACAAGGGCGTTATTCAATGAGACATAAACAGAGTGACGGTACGAAAGTTGGGAATCATAGAATTTGTCAAAGTTCATAGGTTACGAACCAGAATTTCTAGCCTGATTTTGATATGTTCCTACATTTTGAACTCAAACACAATGTCGTTTAACTATATATTCTATAAGGTGACCCCTAATTCACCATAAAGTAGGTAAGTCATTTCGTTATATGCTGGAGTATAACACAATTAACTGCTAATTAACCAATTGAGTGAATAATTAATTTTAGAGTTGGGCCCCAAAGATCTTTGCTTAAATTTTCACTCAAATAACTAGCCGTCATTAGTCAAATATTAATCCCATCACCATCCACATATATCATCAACACCTATTTTTTCAACAAAGAGAGAGTACGGAAAGCTGATCTGTTCACACGATGAGATAATATTAGGCTTTTTTTCATTCATAAAAGTATCTCAAATTTACGTAATCAGTGTAACTTTTAAAAGAGAGTATTTATGAAGGAGGAGTAAAAAGTTTATGTATTAAACGTGTAAAACCTTTGAACTGCTATGTATCTAATCTCAAATGACAGAAGTACATAACTAAGTTTGTGCAGTTTAAAAATTATATATAGTGTGATTTATAGTTACTTAATAGTGTAAAACAGTTGCCATATTATTTAAAAACATCGGTCAACAATAATATTGTTGACCCTCTTAAATTAAAAAGTATACAAATATATTAATAGTTGACGATACATACTACTTGTATATGAGTGTTGATTTGTCTGAAAATCTTTATAAATAGCCCTAAAAGATTTTGGACGTGGGAGGTATATGTGTTAGAGAGATTGTTACATAATGAGCATGGTGTTTCTGCATTCTTTGTGGCTCATTGCAGCTTTGTTGGGTGGATATGCATTTGTGTTTGGATTTCTTTGGAGAGTGAATGAATGGTACTATGTTTCAAGGCTGGGAAGAAACATGCAACACTCTCTCCCACCTGGTCATCTGGGTTGGCCTTTCTTGGGGAACATGCTCACCTTCTTCAGAGCTTTCAAGTCTGATCCTGATTCTTTCATCTATGATCTTGTTTTCAGGTATCTTTCTCTTCACTCACCTCCATGCTAAGCACACTTTACATTCACCATAAAAAAATGATTGATCACAAACTATGTGTATAGATATGGCAGGACTGGTATGTACAGAACATTCTTATTTGGAAGCCCTAGCATCATAGTTTGCACCCCAGAGACATGTCGTAGGGTTCTCACGGATGATGAACAACTCAAGCTTGGATACCCTTCTTCCACCACGTCCCTCTTTGGAAGGAGAACATTCCATGGCATCTCAAATGAAGAACACAAGCGTCTTCGTCGCCTAACCACCTCTCCCATAACTGGCCACGAGGCATTGTCCATGTACGTAGGTCTCATAGAAGATGCTTCTGTCAAAGTGCTGGAAGAGTTGTCTAGCATGAACACCCCTTCTGAGTTCCTCACAGAGTTGAGAAAGTTCGCGTTTAAGATCATCACCACCATCTTCATGGGCTCTGATGTTCACCATGTGGACCTTGCCTTGGTCGAAAACTTGTACAGAGATTTTAGTCGTGGACTTAAGTCACTGCCCATCGATCTCCCAGGCTTTGCATTCTATAAAGCACTCAAGGTTAATTATTAAACTTAAACCACAACCTTATAATTAATCAAAAACAATGTTAATTAATTTCTTGTGAAACTGGAGAGGGTAGAGATTGGTAATTGTCAATGCCACACCATGTGTGCCACCTGTCATGGGGGCGGAAAATAAAGTCAACATGTTGTAATTCTATGATGTTGAATTTATCATTTAATAGAAGACATCACAATTTTGTGATGGTGTAGGTTTTAATATTTAATGTATGTGTATTCAGGCACGAAAGAAGTTGATGAAGTTGCTGCAAGGTGTAGTGGACCTAAAGAGAAGGAGCAATAATGCAAAAACAAAGAGGAAAAAGGATATGATGGATTCATTGATGGAAGTCAAAGATGAAGAGGGTAGGCAGCTGGAGGATGAAGACATTATGGACTTACTTCTGGTGTTCTTGTTAGCTGGTCACGAAAGTTCTGCTCATGGAATAATGTGGACCATCATCTACCTCACACAACACTCACATTTCTTCCAAAGGGCTAAGGTACTCATAGTGTCTACATAATTTTACTCAATCTATGTTTTCATAGCTTGATTTTTATGTATTGTTTATGAGGGTTTTTACAACAAAACTTTGCACCTTCCAGAAAGAACAAGAAGAGATCATGCAAGCAAGACCCTCCACGCAGAAAGGGCTGAACCTTAAGGAAATTAAGCAAATGGAATATCTTTCAAAGGTATATATATGGTTCTTGATGGCATGTGATCTATATTTATGAGGGTCAGAATGAATCATTAATAATAGTGAAATAAAGAAAACAAGATGAAAAATGGAGCTGTGTTTGAGAAAACTTATTGTGAATAGGTTATCGATGAGATGCTGCGCAAAACATCTATCTCGTTTGTGAACTTTAGACAGGCAAAGGTGGACCTCAGCATCAATGGTTAGTTATTCAATTCCATATAGTTTGAGTGCTTCTTACAACATTTGAAATTTTTGGTTCATTACAATACCTTAGCAATGAAGAAAAATGAAAAATTGCAGGTTTTACTATACCAAAAGGGTGGAAAGTTCTGGTTTGGAACCGAGGGGTGCACATGGACCCTGAAACTTACAAAAATCCAAAGGAGTTCGATCCTTCCAGATGGGAAGTATGTATGATAGTAATTAATTTTGTAAAATGTTTTATCACTGAGTTTAATTTGATGAACAGAAGATGATATGTTATGTGTGTTAAAATTATGTAACTTTTACAGAATCACTCAGCAAGAGCAGGTTCTTTTCTTCCATTTGGATTAGGAAGCAGATTTTGCCCAGGGAGCGACCTGGCCAAACTTGAGATCACCATTTTCCTCCATCATTTTCTTCTTAACTACAGGTTTAAACTTGCTTCTGCATTTATAATCATTCATTTCACATGAGTTTTAACCAATAATAAAAATATTGATTTGTCTTGAACATTTGAATGGTGCAGGATGCAGAGAATTAATCCAGATTGTCCAATCACTTATCTACCACTGCCAAGGCCCTTAGATAACTGCTCTGCAAGAATTATAAAAGTCACATAAATCATGGGATGAGTAACTTCTGTAATTTTTTTATTGGAGAGTCCTTTGGTTTGAAAAAATAGTTATGTAATTTTCGCTTTGGGTAGATGAAAAATAGAGAAAAGAAAGAAAAGGGCTATGATTTTTCCTCTGCAGAAAAATAAAATTTCTATATTTTTAATTTCTGTAAGTCATTTATAATTTGATTAGTTGATGTCATCATTCTTATTTATAATATTCCATTTTTAGTTCAACTTTAAATTTAAAACAAAACTCTATCCCCTAACTATCTAAATTTATGTTATTCGTACCTTATCTCTAAACTCATGTATCATACCATAAATATGCAAGTTAACTTTACAAAAATAATAAATCACTCGTGTAAGAAAATAGTCATACTAATTTAAATCCTTAAAATTTGTCTTGTATTTTTTTTTCGACAAAACTATCGGTCCTTATTTTGTACCAATACTTAAAACTAGTCTACTTTCTTTTGTTACTGTTTTATACCTGGGCCTAAAGTCGGCCTACTTAGAATATGCTTCTAAAAAAGTAATTTTAAATATTTTACCTGTTTTTTTTATAAAAAAAATTGTAGTATTGTAATTTTCCTGTGTAAATTTGGGACAATATTAACAATGGATATTTTCTACAAAGAATACGTTGGTTTCATGAATCTAAAAAATTATAATTTATGGTTATTTTTCAGTAATTTTCCCATTCACCTAGCATACTCTTTTTCTCATATTATCTAACTATCGTAATATTATTTTAACAAAATTGTCCATTCAAAAACTAATCTTGATTGTTATCGATAATTAAAATAATTTATCTTTTACAAATCAGTTTATAAATAATACATTATCTTATCAAATAAAGTTTGATGAAAAAAAAAATAAACTGTTTTTATCTCTTTCAGAAAAAGGAATATCATAAAGACGTGTCAAATCAAATGTAGTTGAAAGAAAAACACCTTATAAAAGACATAAAGAAAAAGATAAAGTATTTTTATATTAATTCATCCTTATCATAAAATAAGGTTTAAATTATATTATATTATCGAAGATTTCACTAACAAAACTCTTTTCCTATTATAACTTTTATTAGAACTTTTCAAATTTCAGCTGTCATTATTTTTGTTCGTTTCATCAAACACACAGCAATCATTCTTTTAAAATATTTTATTTTTCACAGATTCTATATATTAATTTTTAAAAAGTTAGAATAATTCAATTCTTTCATAACAGAAGTTAAGTGAATTAATAAGGTATAAAAATCAAGATTACCAATTCAATTATTAGTAATTATGTTAAATAAACGCATTCGATCCAATAAATTTGTCCATTAGATATAAAAATTTAAAAGTTAATTATTTTCACTTAAAGGAAAAAAAGAAACTATTTTATCTCAAAAAGTTATTCTCTTCCTCTCAAATACTCTGGTATTTATATATAGTCTTAAAAGATAGTAGCAAGAAGTATGTTGTCTTGTATTGTTTTTTATCTTCTTTAAAATTAGAAAGCGAACATTAGAGCATCAAATATTTTTGACTTACTCATTATTCTAATGGGATAAAGTAACTTGCATATCTATAGTTTTTCTTTGCATCAAAGAGAATATGTTTGTTTTTTAAAACACAACTAAATTAACTTTTCTAAAATCATATTAGAACTTAACAAGTTTATCTGAGGTATTCTGTCACTTCCTAAAGGTTACATAATTACTCACTCGCACCAACAAATGTCACCTAAAAATAATAGTACACAAGAAAACATAAACATACGGCCACAGAAAAGGGTCAAATTTAAACTTGCTTCAAACAGAATGTGTTCTTTCAAACGATGCATTTATGTTAATTACTTCCTCTATTTTGTATGACTTTCCTTTTAAAGTAATACCTATTTCTTAAAAAAAAAACATTTATTTACACAAAGTATAATGACAAAATCGTTATCTGTAATAGAAGAAAAACATTTTTATTAAAGAAATTAGAACGACACAGTGAAGTGTCGGTGACAGAAGAGAATAGCAGGGGAAGGAAAAATGGAAAGAAACAGTTCTATTGCATATTAAAAAACTGTTCAGAAGACAATAAGATAATAAACACATGAATAATATTCAGTCCCACATAATAACTGCAGGAGCCAATACAAACTTCAATGACTAGCATCTTCCTCCTCACAAAATTTTGTGTATTCCTTTGGACCCAACAAGGAGTCTAATTCAGAAGGATCACTTGGCTTTACTTTGATCATCCATCCATCTTCGTATGGGCTTGAGTTGACCTTAATTAAGTTAGGAAAAGTAGAAAAATTAGTATGAGATTATTAGAAGAAAAAGCCAAATAACCAGTGTTATTCAAGTCATTGTCAAAATAGACAGTGAATATACCAGTAAGAGTAAATAGTACATGCATGGATTGGGTAAAGGGGTTTATTAGCATGTGTAACAATTTTGTTAATGTTTATAATGACAACGGTAACTATCTTGAACAGTATACTTAACATAACTTCCTATTAATTAAACTCCTCTGAGCAAATAGTACAAAGAAACAGGGTTAAAGGTTAGAATTTATCACCAGGCCAGGCGTTTCTGTGAGCTTTTTGTTAACCTCAACAATCTCCCCTGAGATTGGAGAGTTTATATCACTTGATGCTTTGACACTTTCAACAGCTCCAAAGCCAGAATTCTTGGACACTGCACCACCTGGTTCTGGCAGCTCCACAAACACAACCTCTCCAAGATGGTCCTGCAATTATTAAAGAGCTTCATCCTTCACTTAATATATTCCAATTCAGCACACATATATAATACACAAAGACCCTTTTAAGTGCAGAAATTTTCCATTAAATTGTAAGGAACAAAGTTCTCTAACCACTAACATATATAAGCAAACAAGAAGTTATCGGTTGCACCATCTTACTTACCTTGGTGTTTATACACGAAATAAGGTGAAGCAAATAAAATTTATAGCTATACTGGGTTGGAAAGTTGCAAAAAAAGAACGATAATTTAGTCTTATCTGATTAAGTGCAGTGAGGTACATGAATTACATAAACTGGGTTAATGAAAAAATTTTGACTTGAGAAGAGGTGCAAGCAACGAACCTGAGCATGGTCCGTGATCCCAATGGTGGCGACTGAGCCTTCATGCTTGACCCACTCGTGTGATTCTGCGTACTTGAGTCCATCCAAGACTGTGAAACAAGCAAAAAGAGGGAATTGATAAAAAAGATTAGAGTGAAATAATGTGAATGAAGATGATATTTGATATAGATATGTGTGTGGAGAAAGAAGTGTGAATACCAGTAGAGAAGCATCTGGAGAAAGAAAAAGGAGGAAGGAGATGGGGTCTGGAGGCAGAAGAGAGTTTGAGTGCATTGGCAGTGGAAGAAGCCCACATCCTGAGTGCCATTAGAGACAGAGTTTGAGGTTGTGTTCTTGTCTCAGTGTTTTGCTTATGCTTTTGTTATGTGTTGTGTCGTAGGGATAATAATATGACTGAAACACAGTGCATGGAGCACTTCATATATTATCTTCGATGAATGGTGGGCAGCGAAAGCCTCATCCTCTTTACCTTCTGCCTTATGCTATGTTATCCATCAACCACACTTCTTCCACTATTCCTATTTCAAATTAAATCAAACCTAACCCGGGTTGTTATTACTCTATTCTTTTTTTTATGTTTTTTCTAATTATAATATCTCTAAGAAAATATATTTATTTTATCAGGCATGTGTGCCATTATTGGGTTAAAAAGCCTACTTCTATATTTGCAACCACTGAAAAATTAAAGAACTATGCAAAGCTGAAAGTATTGTAGATAAAATCAATAGCTTAATGGGCCTCACAATTTCTTGGTCTTTTAGAGAGAGCTTCTTCCTGCAGCTCCATGAAATCATCCTGCACCCCATATATAAAGAGACGAATTTATTTCTGAAATTAAATTGAAAACTTGAAACTACCCTTCCCTCCATTTCATCCCTAATTGCGTGCCTTTTTTTCCTTCATACACAGTTCTTTCTTCACTTCACACTTTCGCTATATCCTTCACGACAGTAAAGAAAGAAATCTTTTAGTACCATTCTTCCTTCCCTTTACATTTTTGATGCACCTTCACGGTGAAAAAGAGAGGAATTTTTTAGCACCATTAGTCCTTGCTTTCACATTTCGCTGCATCCTTCACTGCAATAAATAAAGGAGTATATTTTTTTCGCTATTTTATAGGTTTTCGGATTTTGCAATCCGAAAAGGTAAATAATATTTTGAATGACTTCTAAATTATAGAATCCAAATGCTCTTTTTGGCTTTCGATTTATCTTCCCAATTATACAATCTAAAAGTAATTTTATTAAACATAAATGTAATTTGAGGTTTTTCACACCTCCATTCAAAATTGAAGCATATTGAGACAGTAAAGTTTATTGTATGTTTTATAATATAATGGTATTGTATGATTGGATTGGATTACTTTAGCAAGAGAGGACAACGGCGTGCGTAAGGAGAGTGGTGAATTTTTCTTTCTGTAGGCTTTCGAATTTACAATCTAAAAGTCTAAATTCTTATCAGAGGAGTACTTTTGTCTTTTCATTAAGATTAATTTTAGAATTAAAAAAGATATAAAAGTGCAAGCTGATGTTATGGCGGTGCAGGAAGAAGCTCTTTTCTTAGAGTGTTCACTTGGCCCAAAAAAGTTTGTGCTCAAACTATATCGCCGGCCCGCAGGAGTGTTGATGAACCCAAAAATATAAAATTTCTTTTCTTCCTATTATTTGTCACCTCTATTTACTTATGTTGGAATGGGCTTTTGTTGACCTAACCAACATTAGTCTCAGCTAAGGAATAATTTAGCAATAAATAAGGAACAGTTTATCCTTCTTTTTTTTTAATTGTGATTTGAGGGTTTTATGAAGATTCGAACACACTTTTGAATTGGTGTGACTTGGTGATTCTCTTTGTAAAACAAATAGGGTTAAGGGCTATCTTTATCCTAAAAAATAAGCAAAATAACAATTAAAAAAATGTGAAGCACCAGCAATTTATTGAAAAAAGAGACTGGGCCTCACACTTTCTTGGTCTTTTTAAAGTTTGTGCTCAAACTGTAGAGGGCTTCTTCCTGCACCTCCATAGTATCTTCATGCACCTTCATAGGATAGTTGAAAAGATAAAATTATCCTTCTTCTAATAATTTAAACCTAAAACTACCCTTCACCTCCACTCCATCCCACTGTACCGTTTTTCCTTCTCCATGCATCCTTCTTTCATGTACTTTTTCAATTTTTTCTCCCTACACCTTTACCATCTATAATTGTTGCATTACGGCCAGCTACTCCTCCATCAATGGTAGTGATGTTTTGAAGATTGGAGAGGGTGTATTGATATACAGAAAAGTATGCGTGGCTCTCATTGACGTAGTTGTTTGAGATAATCAAGTGTTCCATTTCCAAATGAAGCATCCAGATGTGTATTTGAATGTTTAAAGATAACATCGTGAGGAGAGATAAAAAAAAATTTCAACTTTTTATAAGTTTTTAGATTGTACAATCCAAAAATAAATTTGCCTGAAAAATAACTTTCAAATTTTATAAACTTCTGATTATACAATTCAAAAATAAAAAATTTAAAAATAATTTATTTTAACTTTCCGATTCTAGACTTTGGAAGTCTAAAATTTATCTGTTAAGATATTCATATTGTAAAATCCCAAAGTCAAAACCAAATTTCAAATGACTTTTTAATTCTACAATCCAAAAATATTATCAGAAGGGCCTTTTTGGAATAATAAAGATACGGAGGTGTAGGCTGATATTATAGAGGTACAGGAAGAAACTTTCCTCAAACTGTACCGTAGGCCCGCAGGACTGTTGATGAACCCAAAAATATAAAATCTCTTTTATGCCTATTATTTTGTCACCTCTATTTATTTTTATACATACTTGTAAGTTGCAATGGGCTTTTGTTGCTCAAATATTAACCAACATTAGTCTCAGCTAAGCAATAAGTTAGCAATAAATAAGGAACAGTTTATCCTTTTTTTTTTCAAGTGTGATTTGAGGGTTTTGTGAAAATTCAAACACACTAATGAATAGGTGTGGCTTGGTGATTCTCTTTGTAAAACAAATAGGGTTAAGGGTATCTTTATCCTAAAAAAGAAGCAAAATAACAATTAAAAAAATGTGAAGCACGAGCAATTTATTGAAAAAGGGGACTTCTGAGTCGAGCTACATAGCATATTCTTGGTATGTTGGAGAACTTATCGGTAAGTATGTTAAGAGAAAAATAAAATGATTTTTTCATAACTTAAAATTAAGTGATAATTTTTTGTGTACTTTCTAGAAAAAATAATTTAATTATAAATTAACTTTGATTTATGAATTTTTTTATTTATAAGTTGTTACAAAGAAGTTTGTTAAATTGTAGTTGATGTTTTATATAATCTCCTATCCTGTCTTCCGCAATCATAAAAATGACATTTTTTTCATTTATAAAAAAAATAAAAAAGAAAAATGTTGACAGTGGATAACTATAGATTTTGTATTAATTGTAATTTTATTTTGTATAAGAAAATGTTTGAAACTTTATTTAAAAAAAATCCACTCTATAATTATTTTCTGTGTAACTAATTCAAGTATAGAAAAAATATATAGTTTAAACTAATAAATAATCCATGTAACATAAGTTTTATATATAAACATAAGCCTAAGTTACTTATATATAATTCATACACAAATTTAGTGCTCCAAAAGAGTAATAAAACCTTCAACTTCAATGATTATTTTAATCTAAAAGTACTCTAAATTTAATTAAGACTCATAGTATTTTTGTATAAAATAACTAATGATTCGAAATCCAGTGTTTGTAGCTCTAGACCTAACTTATACAATTATTTTAGAATGAATGAAACCTTTAGAAGTTATTAAAGATTGGTTAGTCTCTGCTCCAAGTCCCACATTGAACTGATTTCTTTTCTTCTTCTCTAAACTAAACTATATAAGAAACATTCTCTGAAATGATTAGATAAAAGAAAATATATAATAGAAATAAGTTATTTGTTTAAGAACATTATTTTTGCTTCCTGTAATATGATAGTTTTCTTATAAGATGTTTCATAATTTTTATAAAATATTAATTTTTTTATTGATCTATATTAAATATTAGAAATATGTATATTCTTTTAATAAGAAAAATTTAGTATTTAGATAATATATATATATATATATATATATATATATATATTTTAAATATTAAAAATATATGTATAATATTTTAAAATTAATAAAACAAATAAACTTAATTTGTGTATTCACACAAGACATTATATTAATAATGTTATATACTAACACACACCCTTATTAATAATGTTTTATATTAACACACACCCACCCGACAAGGATGACGTCAAAGTCGGGAATGGTGGACCTAAGTTTCAGCATCTCTGTCAAAGGTCGTTGACCAACTGATACATGTCCTGGACCCATGTCTCCGATTAAATTCAACTATTCACATCTTTTATTTATTTATGCACTTTAACTTTAATTTTAAATGTTTAAAAGTGATATAAATTTATTAAAAATATTATATATTAGAAAAATATATTATTTTTGAACACTGAAAACTAACTTTGAATTGTAATGTTAAAAATTATTTTTATAATAACTTCTTAAAAGAATTATTTATAAATTTTGCAGACAATTTATTAAACTTGTTAGTCTGTGCCAACTATTTTATTGGCTAAATCCGAATCGCGCTCAGAGTTGTTGACATCATTGTCCACGAATTCTTAAATCTATTGAAGTTTTTTTTATAGAAGATGGGAAATGATACGAATTTTGTAACGTGTCACTTGCTCCCAACCTGAACCATTGTCAAAGGAAACCCGATTGGAAAAGAAAGTGCTCTATTAGAAATCTCACACGTATAGTAAAAGTGATAACATTAGAATATAAAACAATTAAATAATAGACTATTACTAATTATGACCAAATAATAAAAATATAAATATACCTAGTGTGGTACTGTAGCTTGCACGGATCACGAATTTTCAACGCAACATGGCATATGATATCATATTTGGTATCACGTTGACATATGCTTTCTTCCCACTTGAATTTATAAATTTGGCCTTCTCTTCAACCAAAATTTTTAAGATATGTTACTATATTTTACCTCTTTATATAAAAAAAGTCTCATTTTAGAAAATAAGTTTCTAGTACTAAATAGAATAAAATAGAATAAAATGGCAGTGATTACAGTTATTTCAATCTAAGAAAAATAGTAAAATAAAAAGGTAAAAGTTCATAGCAGTGGCGTGACTTTGAATCATGCTTCTCGTCGTTTAGCTTCATGCGTCTGTCCAACCAACAAACTCTTTGACTTGCAGAGATGAGAAAGAGACAGGTTTTGATATTATATGACAACATGTATGTCTATGTAGAAGTATATAAATAAAATTTTAATACTTATATGTATCAATTTGTACATAAATTTACCATGCTTATTCATATTTTAGAATATATTATCCAGTAAAATAAAATTAATAAACATCCTTCCTTCCTCTGAATCTTTTATAGAAAAAGCACAAGGTAATAAATTAGTAAAATAACATCAGCAACAAAATGAGACCACTAAGACTTTGATTGAGACTTTAGAATTTGAGGAAAGTAATTAGGGTAGATTCTCCAATTCAAACTTTCAAAAGTACTCATTCTATCATGCTAAATAACTGCTCCCAACTAAAGTGTGTAATATAGTGTTGTTATGCTGTGTGAGATTCATATACATACGAGTAATGTGATTAAAGTATAAGATTTGGCTAAATATGAAACTGGTTAACAATAAAAAATAGGAAATGAATCAAATAGTAAGAATAAATATAAAGTATTTTTATTTTATCTTATAAAATATATACCAAAATGTAATGGAATACTTACATTTTATATACACATTTCCATATTTATATTTCACTTTTAATTATATTTTTATATTTTAAAGTTTAAAAGTAAAAAAAAATACTAAAACAAATTACTCATCCAAAAGTTATTATTATTAACTAAATTAACCATTGTTTTTAATCTTAACAAAGTAGGTAATTAAATTTTTATAAATAATAACAACAGTTATAAATAATAATCCCAAATGAAAAATTGGTATAAAATGGTACTAACTTCTGCTGATTAATACTTTTATTAAATTAACTTTGTAAATATTTTATATTATTTAATTATTTATTTTACATAAAACATATTAATATCTAAGTTATTTTCTTAACTCACACAATAAATAATATTTAAATTTATTCTTTGTATATAAATTAATTGTACAACAAATAAATAGTGAGCAACATCATAAATCAAGGTATTAAATCTGGTTTTATAGCATTTTATTGATATGAATTAATAAAAATTTAAAATTAGGAATATTTTTTATTTGATCCAATTAATTCAAATAAATATAGATTGTAAAATATTAATAAATATGTAGATTTTATTATTTAATAGAAACATAATAATGAAACACATCATTTGTTTAATTTTAATATGCTTAACCAAAAGAGATTAAGGGGTCACACTATAATTGTTTATATTTTTATTATATAAAAATTGGGAAAGTGATCACTGGATTTGTTTTATAGAGTAACAAATACACTTTAGTTTTGTTTTATAAGGAAGAGTGATTATATAAAAATTGGGGGAGTGATCACTCGTTTTGTTTCATAAAATAACAGATAAACTTTAGTTTTGTTTCATAAAGAAGAGTGATAGATGAACCACACAATTTTGTTTTATAGGAATAATAGATGTACATGTTTTTGTTTAATAAAAAGTAAGAGTTGGATCACACAATTTTGTTTTACAAGAAGTAACACATGAACAATAAGTTTTAGTTTAATGAAGAATGATAAATAAACCATATATTTTTTATCAAAAGTGACACATGAACTATATGATTTTGTTTAATAGAGAGTGACTAATGGCCAAACAATTTTTGTATTTTTTTTAATTATTAAGGTTTAAACAACTCAAATGATAATTTTTCTTACAAAATAGATTTTTATTTTCAAAATCTAAAGAATAAAAAGATCTGACATTTTTATTAAGAGATTCAATCATCTAGAAAATACACACAAAATAATGAAATCAGATGATCCTTTCTTATTATTAAAAAATAATCAAAAGTTTAAATTTCTATGTGTGTTTTTAATTTAATTTTCCTATTTATTTTCTGATTCTATTGAACCGTACAAATTATAAAAAGCTAATGTGACTATCACATAAACTATCTAAATTGTCCTTCCTTTTAGTTACATTTAAAAAAAATGTATAGTTGATTATACACTATTTATTATAAGTAATTTATGTATATAAGTTTTATTGTAAAACAAATAAACAATTGTTAGATACTAAAATCATTAGATATGATTATATTTATATATAGTGTTTTATTGTTATACACTATCATCAAATTTTGGTATGTTTTTATTATTTGATTATGTTCATTTAAATATATATATATATATATATATATATACACTTGAATATATTTTTATTGTATAAAAACTAGGGGAGTGATCACTGATTTTGTTTCATAGAGAATAACATATGGACTCTGGTTTTGTTTCATAAAGAAGAGTGACAGATGAACCACACCATTTTGTTTCATAGGGGGTAACACATCGACATGGTTTTGTTTAACCAGAAGTAAGAGATGGACCACACAGTTTTTGTTTAATAACAAGTAACATATAAACAATGAGTTTTTGTTTAATAAAAAATGATAAATAAGTCAGATATTTTTGTTTTATAAAAAGTGACAGATAGACAATGTGATTTTATTTAATAGAGAGTGACTAATGGGCCACACAATTTTTTTATCTTCTTTTAATTATTAAGAAGGTTTAAGCAATTTACATGATAGTTTTTCTTACAAAATAGATGTTTATTTTCAAAATCTAAAGAATAAAAAGATATGAAACTTTTATTAAGAGATTCAATCATCTAGAAAATGCACACAAAATAATAAAATCACTTGATCCTTTCTTATTCTTATAAAATAATCAAAAGTTCAAATTTCAATGTGTGTTCTTAATTTAATTTTTATTTATTTTTTATTCTGTTGAACCACATAAATTATAGAAAGCTAATGTGACTATCACATAAAATATCTAAATTGTCTTTTTTTGATCAATGACTCACATAGATTGGTCGGATTGTTTCACTTAGTTAATTTTTTACAAAAAAAATGAGTAGTTGATTGTACTCTATAACTATTATAAGTAATTTTTCTTTATACAAATTTTATTGTAAAACAAATAAATAGTTGGAAAATACTAAAGTCATTAGATATGATTACATTTATATGTGTTTTATTGTTATGTATTATCATCAAATTTAAATTTATGTATGCTTTTATTATTTGATTATGTTTATTTAAATAGATATGCACTTGAATATATTTTTTATTGTATAAAACTGATAAAGTGATGGTGTTACAGAGAGTAACAGATGGACCCTGGTTTTGTTTTATAGAGAAGAATAACGGATGGACCACACTGTTTTGTTTCATAAGGAGTAACACATGGATCTGGTTTTGTTTAATAGAAACTAAGTGATGGACCACACTGTTTTGTTTCATAAAGAGTAACAGATTGAATCTGATTTTGTTTAATAAAAACTAAGTGATGGACCACATTGTTTTGTTTGGTAAGAAGTAAGAGATTTACAATAAGTTTTTGTTTAATGAAGAATAATAAATATGCCAGATATTTTTGTTTTATAAAAAGTGACAGATGGACAATGTGATTTTGATTAATAGAGACTAGCTAATGGCCACACAACTTTTGTATCTTCTTTTAATTATTAAGGTTTAAACAACTCACATTATAGTTTTTCTTACAAAATATATGTTTATTTTCAAAATCTAAAGAATAAAAGGATTTGAATTTTTTATTAAGAGATTCATTCATCTAGAAAATACACACAGAATAATAAAATCACTTGATTTTTATAATTAAAAAATAATCAAAAGTTCAAATTTCAATATGCGTTTCTAATTTAATTTTTATTTATTTCCTGATTTTGTTGAACCACACAAATTGTAGAAAGTTAACTTGACTATTACCTAAACTATCTAAATTGTCCTTTCTTGATCAGGTTTTACATGACCCACATAAATTGGTTGGATTATTTCACTTAATTACATTTTTTACAAAAAAAAAATGTGTAATTAATTTTACATTATAACTATTATAAGTACATTTTTTTTATAAATTTTATTGTAAAACAAATAAACAGTTGGCAAATACTAAAGTCATTAGATATGATTATATTTATACATAGTGTTTTATTGTTACGCATTATCATCAAATTTATGTATGTTTTTATTATTTGATTATATTCATTTAAATAGATATACACTTGAATATATTTTTATTGTATAAAAAATGGAGGAGTGATCACTGGTTTTATTTCATAAAGAATAATAGATGGACCTTGGTTTTGTTTCATAAAAAGAGTAAGGGATGGACCACAGGATTTTGTTTCATAGGGAGTAATAAATGGATCTGATTTTGTTTAATAGAAAGTAAAGGATGGATCACACAGTTTTTGCTTAACGGAGAATGATAAATGAATCAGATATTTTTGTTTTATGAAAAGTGACAGATGGACTATGTGATTTTGCTTAATAAGGAGTGACTAATGGCCATATAATTTCTGTATCTTCTTTTAATTTTTAAGGTTTAAACAATTCACATGATAGTTTTTCTTACAAAATAGATGTTTATTTTCAAAATCTAAAGAATAAAAGGATTTGAAATTTTTATTAAGAGAATCAATCATCTAGAAAATGCACACAGAATAATAAAATCACTTGATCCTTTCTTATTATTAAAAAATAATCAAAAATTCAAATTTCAATATGTGTTTCTAATTTAATTTTTATTTATTTTCAGATTCTATTGAACAACACAAATTATAGAAAGTTAATGTGACTATTACATAAACTATCTAAATTGTCCTTGATTAGGTTTCACATGACTCACATAAACTAGTTGGATTATTTCACTTAGTTATATTTTGTACAAAAGAAAATGTGTAATTAATTGTACACTATAACTATTATAAGTAATTTTTCTTTATATAAATTTTATTGTAAAACAAATTAAAGTTGGCAAAAACTAAAGTCATTAGATATGATTATATTTATATATAGTGTTTTATTGTTATGCACTATTATTAAATTAGTATGTTTTTATTATTTGATTATGTTCATTTAATTAGATATGCACTTGAATATATTTTTATTGTATGAAAACTGGGAGAGTGATCACTGGTTTCATTTGATATGTTTTGTTTCATAAAAAAGAGTAACCGTTGGACCACAGGGTTTTGTTTCATAGAAAATAATAGATGGACCTGGTTTTGTTTAACATAAATTAAAGGATGGACCACGCAAGTTTTATTTCATAAGAAGTAACAGTTTTATTTCATAAGAAGTAACAAATGAATAATCAATTTTTGCTTAATGAAGAATGATAAATGAGCCAGATATTTTTGTTTTATGAAAAGTGATAGATAGACTATGTGATTTTGTTTAATAGAGAGTGGCTAATGGGCTACACAATTTCTGTATCTTCTTTGTAATTATTAAAAGCTTTAAACAACTCACATGATAGTTTTTCTTACCAAATAGATGTTTATTTTCAAAATCTAAAGAATAAAAGGATTTGAAATTTTTATTAAGAGATTCAGTCATCTAAAAAATGCGCACAAAATAATAAAATCAGTTGATCCTTCTTATTATTAAAAAATAATCAAAAGTTAAAATTTCAATATGTGTTTCTAATTTAATTTTTTATTTATTTTTTGATTCTATTGAACAACACAAATTATATAAAGTTAATGTGATTATTACATAAATTATCTAAATTGTCCTTCCTTTGATCAGGTTTCACATGACTCACATAAACTGGTTGGATTATTTCACTTAGTTACATTTTAAAAAAAATGTGTAATTAATTGTACATTATAACTATTATAAGTAATTTTTATTTATATAAATTTTATTATAAACAAATAAACAGTTGGCAAATACTAAAGTCATTAGATATAATTATATTTATATATAGTGTTTTATTGTTATGCACTAACATCAAATTTAGGTATGTTTTTATTATTTGATTATGTTTATTTAAATGGGTATGCACTTGAATATACTTTTATTGTATAAAAACTGGGGGTGGGATAACTGGTTTCATTTCATAAAGAATAACAGATAGACTCTGGTTTTGTTTTATAAAAAGAGTAACGGATGGACCACAGGATTTTGTTTTATAGGAAGTAATAGATGGACATGATTTTGTTTAATAGAAAGTAAATGATGGACCACATAGTTATAATAAGAAGTAAATAATGAATTTTTGCTTAATAAAGAATAATAAATGAGTCTGATATTTTTATTGTATGAAAAGTGACAGATGAACTATGTGATTTTATTTAATAGAGAGTAACTAATGGGTCATATAAATTCTTTATCTTATTTTAATTATTAAGGTTTAAACAACTGACATGATAGTTTTTCTTACAAAATAGATGTTTATTTTATTATTTTATTTTCTCTTCCACTTCTTATAAAGCTCAAAACACATAAATAAATACTAATTATTTATAAAAGGGAGACCTGAACTGATTAAAGTTTGCTAGATGTAGAAGTAACCTATGAAATATATGATTTTATTTCATAAAAAGTGATTAATGAGATACATAGTTTTGTTACATGAAAAGTAATAAATGGATCACACTGTTTAGTTTCATAGGAAGTATCACATGTTTTTTTTTTTTATGAAAAGTGTTTATTTATATAAAATATATTAATATTTGTTTTATTGTTTTAACACACTAATGTTATAATCCAAATTATAAGTAATGTTTAAAGTTTTTTCTCATAATTTTATTGTAAAAAATAAATAGTTTGTAAAATCATTAATAAAATAATTTTGACTTTTTTATTATTATAAAATAATGAAATCCTTAAATTTCAACGTGTTTCTGGCTTTATTTCTAATTTTGATGTACCACACAAATTATATAAAGTAAATGTGACCCTATCGTATTAGACATTTTGACTCTATTATTTTTATACAAAATTTGGATACTTTTACTATATTATTTCTATACAAAATGTATAATTGATTGTATAACTTTTTATATTTGTTACACACACATACATAATAGATTATGCATAATCTGCGATCAATCATGTAACTCTTAAATATATTTACATCACTATGTTCAAGCAATTAACCATGTCATCAAAATCACAAAATGATCAGTTATGTGACTAGTTTTGACAATATATTTAGTAAAATATGATATATATATATATATATATATTACCTTTTTTTTTATTTTAAATGACTTATATATGAATAATTTACCTTATTTTCACCCTTTTTAATCTAATTCAAATAAATCCACCTCTTATCCTAATTTTTATCACATGCTTTTATTTTTTTTTCTATTTCAGTTCCTATCTAAAGTTCAAAAATAAGTTGTTTAACTGAAAAAATAAAAAAAGTAACAGATAAAGCACATGGTTTTATTTTATAATAAATAATGTTGCCGCCCACTGTTTAGTTTCATAGAAAGTGATTGATAAACCAGGTGTTTTTGTTGTTTAATGAGAAGTGATGGATGAATCAGATAATTTTGTTTTATGGAGAATAACAAATAGATCACATGATTTTTTTTATGGAAGTGACTAATGGACCACATAGTTTTGTATTTTTTTTAATTACAAAAATTTAAGAATTTACATGATAGTTTTTTCGTACAAAATAAATATTTGTTTTCCAAGTGTAAAAAGAAAAAAAAAGTGTGAAATTGTTACTAAAAGTTTTAATAATCTAGAAAACACAAACTTTTTATATGAATTATATTAATGTTTGAATTATAGGTTTAACACATATAGTAATCTTAGAAATCCAAATTACAAGTAGTGTTTAAATTTATTTTCTCATAATTTTTTAATAAAAAATAAATAGTCTGTAAAATAATTAATGAAATAAATTTTTTATTGTTACAAAATAATGAAAGGTTCAAATTTTAATACACATTTATAATTTTATTTTTAATTTTGTTGAACCACACAAATTACTGAAAACTGATATGACTATCTCATAAATGGTCTATATTATTTTTAAGTCTCATATGAATTGAACCTTGAACTCAATTACCTTTCATATAAAATGTATAATTATTTGTGTATTTTCTTATATTTGTTGAACATATATAGTGAATTATGTGTGGCGTGTAATCAATCATATAACTCTTAAATATAATTACATCATTATATTCAAGTAATTAATCATGATCAATTATATATTCAAGTAAAATATAAGTCATATATATAAATTTCATTACTTTCTTATTTATATTATTTCAAATGTATGATATCTAAATACTTTTACATTCTTTTGTTTTTTTTACTCTTTCACTTTCTATCTTAAGTTCAAAATACAAAAAAATGCTAGTTATTTATACAAATGAGACATACATTCATATAAGTTTGATAAATGAAAAGGTAACGGATGAATCGCGTGGTTATATTTTATGAGAAGTGACTGATGGATTACACGATCATCACGATTTTGTTTCATAGAAATTAACTAATGGACTACATCATTTTATTTCATGAATGTAATGGATGGACCATACACCATGGTTTCAATAAAAAGTGATAGATGAACCATACGTTTTCGTTTCATAAAAAGTGATAAACTATATTAATAAATTATAGTTTTAACGCACTGAATAATGTTAGAAATTCAAATTATATGAACGTTTAAAGTTATCTCCTCATAATTTTAATGTAAAAAAAATAAATAGTTTGTAAAATGATTAATGAGATCATTTAGTCTTTTATTATTATTATTATAAAGTAATAAAATGTTCAAATTTCAATATGCGTTTTTAATTTAATTTCTGACTCCCATAAACCACACAAACTAGCTAACGTAACATTATCTCTAAATTGTTTATACTCACCCACCTTGCACATGCCTCACCCATGAATTGGACCATTTGACTTAATTACCTTTTTACAATATGTATAATTGATTATCATATTTGTTATATAGACATGCATAATTATAACCTATAAATATCATATAAGTCTTAAATCTAAATAAATCACTATGCTCAAATAATTAACTATATCATCCAAATGATTAACCATATGCAAGCAATTTTGATAATATATTCAAGTAAAACAATAAACATAATCAATTATGAATAAATACAATATTTATAACCATTTTGAACACATATTATCTTGTTTAAATAATCTATATAACAACATGAACATTATAGTTGCATAAAAATTTGATACCTTATATTTTATATTGTTTTAGATGACATACATCTAAATTCTTTTATTTTTTTTTTCATCTAATTCAAATAAATATACTTTTTTTCCATATTTTTTTAACACATTTTTTACTTTGCTTTTTTCTGGTTCACTTTTTAACTAAAATTCTAAATATATAAAAAAGTTAATTATTTATGTAAAAGAGACCTTCCTGATTATATAAGTTTGGTAGATAAAAAAAATACCATAATTATACTTATAAGTTCAAATATTTCATTTTTTTAATAGTTGCAAATCCTAAATCTCTCCCAACATATATATAAATTAATAAATATAAAAAATAGATTTGAAACATAAAGTGTGTTCATTATATACTAATTAAAGTATCTCAAATAGTTTTTATCTTAAAACTAGTTATAGATAAATGTATTAATTTCTTTCGATTTGCAAAGTTATCTAATTCATTATATTCTTAAATTTTTTTATTTGATTTAATTTAAACGTTTATTCCAGGGCAACTGCACTTTTATATATATTTTTTCTTTCCAAATTTTAGAAAATGGCCTGAATCCCAGCCACAAAATTACAACCTTATTGTAAAAAACTGGAAAATTCGGTGAATAATTATTTTTGAAATTTAGACACCATGCATGTTACTGACGACATTATATGGCTTAATCTATTTCCTGAGAAATCCGATTTAAAAAAGTCAACAAAGACCATGGACATTTACTATTCTTATTAATTATATCGAGCTTTATAAATACCTTTTGTTTTTCTTCTTTTTCTTTATACAATATTGCACACTTTATTCTGCTCTGACAGTCCTAAAAAATGTCAAAGGACAAATACTTGTTTTAAAATAAAGTTTCTTAAACCGCGTATATGTCCACTGAATAAACCAGAAAATATTTTTATCATCCAAAATATTTTTAATAATCGCAGGGGGTAAATGGAAGAATTACAGTGATCAATTAAAAAATAATATTTAAAAAATGATGATACCATGGTTTTGAAGGATGTGGTATTGCAAAAGGAAGGAAGAATTTGAAGGGTGTGGTATTGGAAAAGTTTAAATGCATGAAAAATAATTAAAAGTGAAATTAATGTTCTGAGTTAAGATTAATTAATAAGAGAAAAAGAAATAAATATGGGATAAAAGTATTTATGAAGGGTGAGGTGTGTTTGAAAAATGGGAAAACTGGAAGAAGAGTAATTGCGGTGATGCCAGCTCACATAACCGTCAAACTCGGACAGTGCCAACAAAGGGCACAGAAGACAACAAATATTTTGATTTGAAAAAAAAAAAAACCCGCAAAAAAGATATAATATTATTATTATTTAAGTGTGGTGTTTGTAAGTGAGTGAGGGAGTGAGGAAGAGTGAGTTTGTTTTGTTTTGGCTTGCTGCTTCTGACTTACTTCTTCTTTCTTTCTCTCTTCCTTTTGAATTTATTTTATTGTCTGAGAGAGGGAGAGAAGGTGAATTAGCAGTGAGTGAAGTTGCCTGAACTCAAATGTCATGGCAAGCAATGGACTCTGCAATCTCTTTTCTTGCTTCAAAGACTCTTCAAATCATGACCATGGCCATGCCAATACCCATGCTCATGCTCATGGCCATAACCATAACCAGAGCCACTTGGTTTTTGCGGAGACAGAGCCATTGGACGAAACCCTAGGCCACTCTTTCTGCTACGTGAGATCCTCCGCGCGCTTTCTCTCGCCCTCCCATTCCGATCGCATGCTCTCGCCCTCCAACTCGCTCCGCTACTCGCCCACTCACCGCTCCGATTTCCCCGAAACCGCATTCAAGGCCATTTCCGGCGCCTCCGTCAGCGCCAACAGCTCCGTGCCCAAAGCCGTGCTGCAGGCCGAGGACGACGACACCACCGTCAATGGCTTCCGAGGAACAGCGTCCTTCAGCGCTCTCCCTCTCCAGCCCGCGCCGAGGGGAGGGGAGACTCTCCACTCGGAGAGAGAGCGGAGGGCGTTCTTTCTCTCGGGGCCAATTGAGAGCGGCGCGCTCTCGGGGCCCCTTGACGACGCCGTTTCGAGCTCCGGGGGAGTGCCTTTCTCTGCTCCTCTCGGGAGTGGAGTGTCCGTGAAGAAGAAGCGGAAGAAGAGCATTGCTGGGTTGAAGAAAGCCTTCCAGCGGAGTCTTTCCGAGAAGAAGCGGCCTTGGGTGGTGCCGGTGGGAAGGAAGGGGAAGACGGAAGCGGCGAGCGAGATGGAGAACGAGGACAATGTGCAGTGGGCGCTGGGAAAAGCGGGGGAGGATCGTGTGCATGTGGTTGTATCGGAAGAGCAGGGTTGGTTGTTCGTGGGGATATACGATGGTTTCAATGGCCCTGATGCGCCGGAGTTTCTCATGGGTAATCTTTACCGTGCCCTCCACAAAGAGCTCCAGGGTTTGTTTTGGGAAGCTGACGAGCCGCAGTCGCATGTGCAGGGAACTAACCCTGCACCTGAGGTGGAGGATAATGAAGCTGAACCCCGGAATGAGGTGGAGGTGGAGGAGGAGGAAGACTCTAATTCTCTCCGGGGATCGGTTAAGAGAGTGGCGTTTCAAGCGGAGGGGTCTGAGAGCAGGAGGAGAAGGTTGTGGGAGTTTCTGGCTGAGGAGGATGATGCGGAGAACGGGCTCGATCTTTCTGGGTCTGATAGGTTTGCGTTTTCGGTTGATGATGCGCTCAGTGCTAGCAAGGAGGGTTCGGGAGGTAGTAAACGGTGGTTGATTTTGTCTAAGTTGAAGCATGGGTTGTCGAGGCATAAGGAGGGTCATGGGAGGGGGTTGTTGCCCTGGAGCTTGGGCGTGGGGGCGGAGAAAGAGAAGGTTCAGGTGGAAAATCCAACAATGGGAGAGGAGGAGGAGGAGGAGAAGGGTCACGGTGGGAGGAAGCGGAAAGTGGGGCCTGTGGATCATGAGTTGGTTTTGAGGGCGTTGTCTAGGGCGCTTGAGATAACTGAGCTTGCTTATCTGGATATGGCGGATAAGCTGATTGATAGCAACCCGGAGCTTGCTCTGATGGGGTCGTGTCTGTTGGCTGTGTTGATGAGGGATGAGGATGTTTATGTTATGAACGTGGGGGATAGCCGCGCCATTGTGGCACAGTATGAGTGTGAGGAGGTTCATGCTTCTTGCAAGGAAACGGGGAGTGGTGCAGTCATTGGGTCAAGCGGGGAGAGCATAGAAGAGGTGTCGTCGGCTCCAGGCGAAGGTGGTGTCGTGTTAGGGAATGAGGGTCCTGCCCGGGAAAGGAGGTTGGTTGCATTGCAGCTGTCCACTGATCACAGCACCAGCATTGAAGAGGCAAGTTTGTAATTGGACCACACTCCCTGTTTCCATTCAGACTGTCAAATTACAATACATTTTGTTTTTTTCTTTCCTATACTCATTATTTATCCTTCCTCTGATGAAATATTTTCTACATTCTGACACATGCATGCAAGATTTCATGGTTAATTCAGTGTCATTCAATTCTGTATTCCTCTGGTAGCTTTCTGGAATATCATACTTCTATTCATATATTGCTAATGATGCTGCATTTTCCCTTGAAGTTTTACTACTCCTCTCCTCATGTGATGTGATGTGTGTGCTTGCTTGTTTGTGTCTACTTGTATTAGCATATCCCAAAGATCAGCGATGAGATTGTCTCTAGAAGATTTAATCTAAATTCAGCATTCTATTTTTTTTGTCAAGCTGCATGTTGTTTTTGACCTTGTAGCTTTCATTGATGAGTCATGTGCGTGTCATGTTGAATTTAGATTTTTACTTTGTGCTTATTTGCAGTGTCCTTAATTATAGAAGATCCGCCTCTATTAGTTTTATTTCCTTTCCTTCAGTCGTGTTCTGATCAATTCGTATTGCATGTCTGAAAATTGAAGCTTAATGTTTTGCAGGAAGTTATTAGAATTAAGAATGAGCATCCTGATGATAGCCATTGTATTGTAAATGATAGAGTGAAAGGTCGTCTCAAGGTTACTAGAGCTTTTGGTGCTGGATTTTTGAAACAGGTATGGTGCTTTTTAATATTTCAATACTTTCTTGTACTAATATTTCATTCTTGTCATTTTTAGGCACTGTATAATCTATTTATGACGTATTCGTATTGGGTCTCTATAAAAACATAGAATAGGAAACTTAATGTCAACAAGAAAAGCTTACTTGAAATTTAAATTATTTTGAATAATCTGCAGCAAATATTTACATTTTATTTTAATTTTGGACTTAGAGAACTAGTACACAGCTTTTATGTGTATTCAGTTTTTGTGATTGGTGTTTAGATGTGTGGTTGGGTCATCCTTTCTTTAAGACTTGGTCTTAGAGTAAGCCAAACTTCCTTCTGGCTATGGAGAGACATTTCATTTCGTGCTACCTGGCTATTTGTAGTGCCTATGGCACTGCTGCACATGCCATTCTCATTCACGCAAAATGGCATCCTGCTTGTTTATCATCCCTCTTGTTCAAGGGAGCAATGCTTAGACTTCTTAAATATTATAAGAAAATGTATGCTGACTGGATAATTTCCATGTTTCTGCAGCCAAAGTGGAATGATGTGGTGCTAGAAATGTTTCGGAATGACTATATTGGCACTGCTCCATATATATCGTGCTGCCCTGCATTACGTCATCATAGATTATGCCCTAGAGATCAGTTCTTGATCCTCTCATCTGATGGTTTGTATCAATATCTAAGCAATCAAGAAGTGGTTTCTCAGGTCCATAGCTTCATGGAAAGGTTTCCGGAAGGAGATCCTGCCCAGCATTTAATAGAGGAGCTGCTCCTACGTGCTGCCAAAAAGGCTGGTAAAAAGATCTTCTCACATGAATCTTTCTGATATCTTTGCATATGGTCATGTGAACATGTTCAATTTCTTTTACGACAGAAATGGAGGAATTGACAATTAATTTATAAATTTGAATTGATATTTCATTATATAATTATTAAAAGCATTCTCTTCTCTCAATGTTAGCTAAAAAATAGTCGAACATTAAAACTTCTTGGCTAAATTGTAATTTTGGTCCCCTTTTAATTTGTACTGTGTGGTTTTGGTTGGTTCCCTTATTTAAGGTATCTTAAAGAAATAATTTAATTGATTAAGAGGACAAAAACTACATATCAAGAATTAATAGCGGACTGAAATAGCAATTTAGTCAAACTTTTTTATTGGTTGACTCTTCTTCCTTTTTATACATATACTACATTTATGGCCAAATCCAGTCATTACATCTGTGATGTGACTCTTCTTCCTTTTGATATTGATGAAATATTTATTTTCACTGGGTTTTAATGTATGGTTTTCTTTTGTCTTTAACCGCTGTTCCGCATCCTATTTTTGAGCCCGTTTTCTTTCTGAAAATCAATGTGTTGCCTTAGTAGTATTGCGTTATTCATTGGGTGATGCTATCACAATGTGCTTAACATCTTGACTTTCTGGGACACTGCTGTACTTGTTTGTGAGCAGTGTGCAGCTACTTTACAATTTTTTATTCTTTAGAAGTTATCTGACTTTACATATTCACATTTTTATTTTATATCTATATTATCCCTCTTAAGGACAGATCCTGGAGGGTTGTATGTCTGTGTGCATAGAATTGGTTGGTTCTAGTAGAGAAAAGGTTTGATGCCAGTGGTCAATTTGTATTTTACAACCCCAGCCTGGGTTGGGGGTTAAGTTAGTTAAGACAAGAAAATAAGATAGAAAAGGAAAATTATTAATGTAATATTGGAATTAACTTTTTGCTCAAATGACTGGACTTGTCAACTACTATTTACAGATTTAGAGTGGTGATTTTAATCTCAATTGTTGCAGGAATGGATTTCCATGAGTTGCTGGATATCCCTCAAGGAGATCGGAGGAAGTATCATGATGATGTGACTGTTATGGTGATATCACTTGAAGGAAGAATCTGGAAATCGTCAGGGAAGTATCCGTGAGACCTTGCTCACTCCAGTTGGCTGTATACATGTGATCCTATCTGAGGCTGCCTCTAAGCCTGTGTCTAAATTTCAAAGTCGACCCATTTTTCGATGTTCATTCTCGTCTTGCAGCATTAGTTGTGAATAGAAGAACCGTACATGTTAGTGGCAAAAAGCCGCCGGTATAGCTCCATTCAGAATTGGGAGATGCGAGATGCAGTTTAAAATGAGCTTAGGAATGGGCATTGTGGACCGGTTTTGGGAAGTCTCTTAAGAGAAAGAACCATGTAAAGCCTTTTTTTAAACTGTTCTTTTTTCGTTCCGTCATCGCAGTCTATTTCTTTTCCCATCTATTGTCTAGCTTTATAGAGATAAAAAAAAAAATGATAGAAATTTTTAGTAGCGAAGGCCCTTTCCATTCTTTTTCTTTTTTTCCTTTCCTCCTTTTCTTTCTCTGGTTCGAGCCAAGAGATGTGGGTGTATATTGGTGGGGATACAAATGTACTGACTGAGCTTAGAGCAGTCACTAGTCAGAGAAGAAAATATGTAATTCAAGGTTGATTTCAACCGTTGCGGATTAACATGATTCCGAATTACAGGCTCAATCTAAATCATTGCTTATAAGTTGTAGAATGAAATATTCCCTGCCGAAAACTATCCTGTTTGGTTGTAAGAAGAGCAATACAGAGGATAGGAATAGAGAAGAAAGAAATAAAATTGAATGTTTAGTAAAATCATATGAAAAAAAAGAAGGCATTTTAAAGAGTTGTATAATTCGATTGATTTAATACAAATTAAAGACGTGCATAGAGAAATATTGTTATTCAATCAACCAAACAAAAATAAATTATGCCTCTTATCCACCTCTACCAAATAAATCACAAACAATGAGCACAAACGAACACTAATTGTCTTTCAATTAGTAACGCCAGAGTTCAGTTTGAATCTTTAGCATACTTTTCTTTTTGGGTTAAAGATTACTAATGCATTATTGATCCATCCAATATTGGGGCGTGTAAACCTTTACTTGCAAGACACTCATTTTTTGGCAAGCCATATATGACATTTTTTAACCCAGTTACATGGTTTCATTTATGGTAATCGCATATATGCTTTCAATGTTGTCGAAGAAATGAATTCTGATGAAAAGAATTTCACTTTGATTTCAATTTGTCATTTCACCGGATAACTTAAGATGCTTACATTTAGCAAACGCCTAATATGATGGTCAATTAGAAGATGGATCCAACAAATTTTTAATCTGGCTTCTTACTTGCAAGACACTTATCTATTACCTCTCCTCCAAAAGCAAAAATCAGAACTCTTCTAGAAGTGTTTTGGTCGATGCCACGCGCCTGGAAATACAAGAGCTGACTTTCTTCCAGATCACTTATTGCAGCCCCGTGAGAGCACTTGACATCATCCGCCACAATTTGGAGATTCGGTTTAACATTTACAGTTGCACGAGGTTCAAGCAGAAGACTTCTGGTTAACTGACCTGCATCGGTTTGCTGAGCATACCTACACCACAATAATACATTGCTGATATATTATACACATTTCAAAGCACATGTCACTGCTTTACTCAGCACAATAAATGAATGAAAACAACCTTTTCACCTAGGATCTGTTTGTTTCTCTTCTCAAACTTATTTAGTTTTAGAAACCATTTTGTCAAACAATTTCACACTCTCCTACAGCCTCCACCAATTGACAGGGCAGCCTAGTTAACTAAAAACATGTTTTCAAAAATAGAAATCAACCAAAACTGGTTTGATTATAAGGAGCGCATTTCATTCACATATTGCAGCAGAAGATCATACATACCTGTTAACCTTAATGTTTCCATCAGAAACTGCCTGTCCCTGTGAGTGAGTAACAATGCCTTTGTGAAGTTGACGAGAATATTTTTCAAACGAAATGTTGAATTAAAAGTACTAGGAAAAGGTCATGTAAGATTAATTAACATGAAAATTATTTTTTAAATTGTTATCAATATTATTAATATTTAAATTGTGAAACAAATATTTCATCCCAAATGATATAAAATGGTACTAACTTCTGCTGATAAATACTTTTACTAAATTAACCTTGTAAATATTTTTTATTATTTAATTATTTATTTTACATAAAACATATTAATATCTAAATTATTTTCTTAACTCACACAATAAATAATATTTAAATTTATTCTTTGTATTTAAATTAGTTGTACAACAGATAAATAGTGAGCAACATCATAAATGAAGTTATTAAATCTGGTTATATAGCATTTTATTTATACGAATTAATAAAAATTTAAAATTAGGAATATTTTTTATTTGATCCAATTCATTCAAATAAATATAGATTTAAAATGATTAATAAATCATACTATCATATTATTTAATAGAAACTTAATAATGAAAATATCATTTGTTTAAATTTTGAATGCTTCATGAAAAGAGATTAATGGGTCACAAAATAACTATTAAAAGTAATTTTTCTTTATATAAATTTTATTGTAAAACAAATAAACAGTTGGTAAATACAAGTCATTAGATATGATTGTATTTATATATAGTGTTTTAATGTTATGCATTATCATCAAATTTAGGTATGCTTTTATTATTTGATTATGTTTATTTAAATAGATATGCACTTGAATCTATTTTTTATTATATAAAAACTGATAAAGTGATGGCTTACAGAGAGTAACATATAGATCTTGATTTTGTTTCATAAAGAAAAATAAAGGATGAACTACACTATTTTGTTTCATAAAAAGTAACAGATAGATCTGTTTTTGTTCAATAGAAACTAAGGGACCACACTGTTTTGTTTTCTAAAGAGTAAGAGATTAAATAAGTTTTTGTTTAATGAAAAATAATAAATATGTCAGATATTTTTGTTTTATAAAAGTGACAGATGAACAATGTAATTTTGATTAATAGAGATTGGCTAATGGGCATACAATATTTGTATCTTCTTTTAATTATTAAGGTTTAAACAACTCACATTATAATTTTTCTTACAAAATAGATGTTTATTTTCAAAATCTAAAAAATAAAAAAATATGAAAATTTGATTAAGAGTTTCAATCATCTAGAAAATGCACACATAATAATAAAACCACTTTATCCTTTCTTATTATTAAAAAATAATTAAAAGTGTTAAAATTTCAATTTGCGTTTCTAATTTAATTTTCTATTTATTTTCTAATTCTGTTGAACCATACAAATTATAGAAAGCTAATGTGACTATCACATAAACTATCTAAATTGTCCTGTCTTGATCAGGTTTCACATGACTCACATAAATTGGTTGGATTGTTTCACTTAGTTACATTTCTTACAAAAAAAAATGTGAAATTGATTGTACACTATAACTATTATAAGTAATTTTTTTATATAAATTTTATTGTAAAACAAATAAACAGTTGGCAAATACTAAAGTCATTAGATATAATTATATTATATATAATTATATAAAAACTGAGGGAGTGATCAGTAATTTTATTTTATAGAAAGTAACAGACGGAGTTTGGTTTTGTTTTATAAAGAAGAAGAATAACAGATGAACCACAAGGATTTGTTTTATAAAGAGTTACACATGGACCTGGTTTTGTTTGATGGAAAATAGGGGATGGACCATACCATATATTAAATATGATATTTTAAATGTGACACTCTCATAAATTCTCTAAATTCATATGAATTTGGACAGTTCCATTCTATTATTTATGTACAAAATTTGGACAGTTTGACTCTATTATTTCTGTACAAAATGCATAAATTGTTATATAACTTCTTATATTTGTTGCACAAACTTACATAATAAATACGCATGTAACTCTTGAGTATATTTCTAACACTATGTTCAAACAATTAACCATGTCATTAAAATATCAGTTATGTAACTAGTTTTGACAATATATTTAAGTAAAATATGATACATTAAATATCATGGAAAGTGATCACTGGTTTTATTTTAAAGAGAATAATAGATGGACCTTGGTTTTGTTTCATAAAGAAGAATAACCAATGGACCACAGGATTTTGTTTCATAGGAATTAATAGATGGACGCAATTTTGTTTAATAGAAAATAAGAGATAGACCACACTTCTTTGTTTCACAAGAAGTAATAGATTAACAATGAGTTTTTGTTTAATGAAGAATGATAAATATGCCAGATATTTCTGATTATGAAAAGTGACAAATGGACTATGTGATTTTATTTAATAGAGAGTGACTGATGAGCCACACAATTTCTATATCTTCTTTTGAGTATTAAGGTTTAAACAACCCACATGATAGTTTTTCTTACAAAACAAATGGACCTGATTTTGATTAATGGAAAATAGTGTATGGACCACACAATATATTAAATGTGACACTCTCATAAATTTTTTAAATTCATATGAATTTGGACAGTTTATATTATTTCTGTACAAAATGCATAATTGGTTGTATAACTTGGACTCTGGTTTTGTTTCATAAAGAAGAATAAGGGATGGACCACATGGTTTTGTTTCATAAAAAGTAACAGATGGAGTTTAGTTTCATTTCATAAAGAAGAGTAACAAATGAACCACAAGGATTTGTTAAGGATTTGTTTCATAAAGAGTAACAGATGGACCTGGTTTTGTTTAATGAAAAATAGGGTATGGACCACACCATATATTAAATATGATATATTAAATGTGACACTCTCATAAATTCTTTAAATTCATATGAATTTGGACAGTTTATATTATTTCTGTACAAAATTTGGACGGTTTAACCCTATTATTGCTGTACAAAATGCATAATTGGCTATTTAACTTGGACCCTGTTTTTGTTTCATAAAGAAGAATAAGGGATGGACCACAGGGTTTTGTTTCATAAAAAGTTAGAGATGGAGTTTAGTTTCATTTCATAAAGAAGAGTAACAGATGAACCACAAGGACTTGTTTCATAAAGAGTAACAGATGAACCTGATCTTGTTTAATGGAAAATAGGGTGTGGACCACACGATATATTAAATGTGACACTCTCATAAATTCCTTAAATTTATATGAATTTGGACAGTTTATATTATTTCTGTACAAAATTTGGACGATTTAACTATACTATTGCTGTACAAAATGCATAATTGGCTGTTTAACTTGGACCCTGGTTTTGTTTCATAAAGAAGAATAAGGGATGGACCACAGGGTTTTGTTTCATAAAAAGTTAGAGATGGAGTTTAGTTTCATTTCATAAAGAAGAGTAACAGATGAACCACAAGGATTTGTTTCTTAAAGAGTAACAGATGAACCTGATTTTGTTTAACGGAAAATAGGATATGGACCATATGATATATTAAATGTGACACTCTCATAAATTCTTTAAATTCATATGAATTTAGACAGTTTATATTATTTATGTACAAAATTTGGACTGTTTAACTCTATTGTTTTTGTATATTAATTGGTTGTATAACTTGGACCATGATTTTGTTTCATAAAGAAGAATAAAGGATGGACCACAGGGTTTTGTTTCGTAAAAAAGTAACAGATTGACACAATTTTATTTAATAAAAAATAAGGGATGGACCACACTGTTTTGTTTCACAATAAGTAACAAATTAACAATGAGTTTTTGTTTAATGAAGAATGATAAATATGCCAGATATTTTTGATTTATGAAAAGTGACAAATGAACTATGTGATTTTGTTTAATAGAGAGTGACTGATGAGCCATACAATTTCTATATCTTCTTTTGAGTATTAAGGTTTAAACAACCCACATGATAGTTTTTCTTACAAAATAGATGCTTATTTTTAAAATTTAAAAAATATAAAAATATAAAAAAATTCTTAAAAGATTCAATCATATGCATACAAAATAATAAAATCACTTGATCCTTTCTTATTATTAAAAAATAATCAAAAGTGTTCAAATTTCAATGCGCATTTCTAATTGAATTTTTTATTTATTTTTTGATTTTATTGAACCACACAAATTATAGAAAGCTAATGTGACTATCACATAAACTATCTAAATTCTTTTCTTGATCAGATTTCACATGACTCGCATAAACTTGTTGGATTGTTTCACCTAGTTACATTATTTTAAAAAAAATGTGTAATTGTTTGTACAGTATAACTATTATAAGTAGTTTTTGTTTATATAAATTTTATTGTAAAACAATAAAAAATTGACAAATACTAAAGTCATTAGATATGATTATATTTATATATAATGTTTTATTATTATGCACTATCATCAAATTTAAGTATATTTTTAATATTTTTATTATTTGATTAGTGTACTTGAATACATTTTTATTGTATAAAAATTAGGAGAGTGATCAATGGTTTTATTTCATAGAAAGTAATAGATGAAGTTTAGTTTTGTTTCATAAAGAAGAGTAACATATGGACTACAAAGATTTGTTTCATAAAGAGTAAAAAATGGACCTGGTTTTGTTTAATGGAAAATAAGGTATGGACCACACGATATATTAATATGATATATTAAATGTGACACTCTCATAAATTCTTTAAATATATATGAATTCTTTAAATATATATGAAGTTGGACAATTTATATTATTTCTGTACAAAATTTGGACGGTTTAACTCTATTATGTATGTACAAAATACATAATTGGTTGTATAACTTGGACCCTGGTTTTGTTTCATAAGGAAGAATAGGGGATGAACTACACTATTTTGTTTCATAAAAAGTAACAGATTTGTTTAATAGAAAATAAGGGATGGATCACACTGTTTTGTTTCACAAGAACTAACATATTAACAATAAGTTTTTGTTTAATGAAAAATGATAAATATGCTAGATATTTTTGATTTATGAAAAGTGACAGATGGACTATGTGATTTTGTTTAATAGGAAGTGACTAATAGGCTACACAATTTCTATATCTTCTTCTGAGTATTAAGGTTTAAACAACTCACATCTTACAAAATAGATGCTTATTTTTTAAATTTAAAGAATAAAAAATATGAAAATTTTATTAAGAGATTCAATCAACTATAAAATGCACACAGAATAATAAACTTACTTGATCCTTTCTTTTTATTAAAAAATAATCAAAAGTGTTCAAATTTCAACGTGCGTTTTTAATTTAATTTTTGATATTGTTGAACCACGCAAATTATAAAAAGCTAATGTGACTATCATATAAGCTATCTAAATTGTCCTTTCTTGATCAGGTTTCACATGACTCACATTAACTGGTTGGATTGTTTCACTTGAAAAAAATGTGTAATTGATCGTACAATATAAGTATTATAAGTAGTTTTTCTTTATATAAATTTTATTGTAAAACAAATAAACAATTGACAAATATTAAAGTCACTATATATGATTATATTTATATATAGTGTTTTATTATTATGCCTTATCATCAAATTTAGGTATGTTTTTATTATTTGATTATGTTTATTTAAATAGATATGCACTTGAATATATTTTTATTGTATAAAAACTGGGGAATGATCACTGGTTTCATTTCATAAACCTTGGTTTTGTTTCATAAATTTTGTTTCATAGGGTGTAATAGATAAACCTGGTTTTGTTTAATAGAAAGTAAGGGATGAACTATACAATTTTGTTTCATAAAAAGTAACATATGAATAATGAATTTTTGTTTAACGAAGAATGATAAATAAGTCATATATTTTTTTTATAAAAGGTAACAAATGGACTATATGATTTTGTTTAATAAAGAGTGTATAATGAGTCATACAATTTCTATATTTTTTTTAATTATGAAGGTTTAAACAACTCACATAATAGTTTTTCTTACAAGATAAATGTTTATTTTCAAAATTTAAAGAATAAAAAGATATGAAGCTTTTATTAAGAGATTCAATCATTTAGAAAATGCACACAGAATAATAAAATCACTTGATCCTTTCTTATTATTAAACAATAATCAAAAGTTCAAATTTTAATATGCATTTCTAATTTAATTTTGTATTTACTTTATGATTGTGTTGAACCACACAAATTATAGAAAGTTAACGTGACTATCACATAAACTATCTAAATTATCCTTCCTTAATCAGGTTTCACACAACTCACATAAATTGGTTGAATTGTTTCATTTAATTACATCTTTTAAAAAATATATATAATTGATTGTATATTTTCTTATAATTTTTGCATAAGCATATATGATAAATGATGCATGACCTATGATCAATCATGTAATTCTTAAATTAATTACATGACTATCATCAAATAATTTAACCATGTTATTAAAATGATCAATTATGTTGAACTGTTTTGACAATATATTTAAATAAAATATAACATATAATTATAAATAAATATGATCAATTAAGAAAAATTTTGTACATACTTGTTATTATTGTTATCTTTAAAATAAAATAATGTATATCAACATGAACATTATGATAGTTGCATAAAAATTTGATTATCTTCTTTTGATGAAAAGTTTTTATTTATATAAAACATATTAATATTTGATTTATAATTTAAAACACAATAATGTTAAAATCCAATTTATAAATAATGTTTAAAGTTATTTTCTCATAATTTTATTGTAAAAAAAATAGTTTGTAAAATAATTAATAAAATAATGAAATCCTCAAATTTCAAAGTATTTCTTACTTGATTTTTGATTCTGATGCTTGCAGAAAGAAAATATGACACACTCATAAATGGTCTAAATTTAGACCATTTGACTCTATTATTTCTATACAAAATTTGCACAGTTTGACTCTTATTTCTATATAAAATGTATAATTGATTGTATAATTTCTTATAATTGTTGCACAAACATGCATGACTTATAATCAATCAAGTAACTCTTAAGTATATTTACATCATTATGTTTAAACAATTAACACTATATCCTTAAAATATCAGTTATGTGACTAATACTGACAATATATGAGTAATGTAAATATACTCAAGAGTTACATTATTAATAGTAGGTAATGCATAATTTATTATATATGTTTGTGCAATAAATATAAAAAGTTATATAATTAATTATGCACTTTGTATAGAAATAATAAAATCAAACTGTCCAAATTTTGTACCGAAATAATAAAGTTAAACTGTCTAAATTCATATGAATTATGAGTGTCATATATATCATATTTTACTTAAATATATTGTCAAAACTAGTCACATAACTTATATTTTGATGACATGGTTAATTGTTTGAACATAGTGATAAAAGTATATTCAAGAGTTACATTATTGATGTAAATATATATATTTGATTACTTGTTTTTTTTTTATTTTAAATGACTTATATATGAATAATTTATCTTATTTTTTTGTTTTCATTCTTTTTCATCTAATTCAAATAAATCCACGTTTTACCCTATTTGGGTGTATATTGGTGGGGACACAAATGTACTGACTGAGCTTAGAGCAGTCACTAGTCAGAGAAGAAAATATGTAATTCAAGAAAATATGTAATTCAAGGTTGAAATCATTATTGATCCATCCAATATTGGGGCGTGTAAACCTTTACTTGCAAGACCCTCATTATTTTTCAAGCCATATGACATTTTCTAACCTAGTTATATGGTTTCATTTATGGTAATCGCATATGCTTTGCAACAGTTAATTCTGAAAAGAAAATTCTCCAGTGTATTATATAACCGTCATCATGTATGTGCTAATAACTACAAACTTGACTTCAAGCGAAATTGTTAGATTTCGCTAACGCTATGAACTCCATATATTTTTGGATAAGAGTTGTTAGAACCAAATTGGCTTTGCAGAACTGATTATTTTGATTTTGTTGTTTGAAGAGGGAAAATTGTGTTTGAAATAGAGATATATCTAATACGGCAGCTGAAAGCACCAAAATTTGCCAACCCAGAGGCCATCACAACAAACCGTGAATACGTGAGTCTATTCACCTTAGGATTTGAGTAAAGGAGAAACTTCAGCAACATACTCTATTAACATTCTTCTTTTGACACACCTAGTGAGTGAATTTTACATTAAATACCAGATCCCACTCATTTGGTGCTCTAATGTTCAAACTAACGAGACTCAATGGAACTTTAACCCATAAAATATAATGTACTGAAAAACCAAAAAAAAGGTGTCAAAAGTATATATCACTAACATTCCATGTGACCTAAAGGCAAAACCCGGGCCATAGCTGAATGCACTAATAGCAATACAGTACTGCATGAATCAGATTCAACGTCCAAATTCTGAACACCCCGGTTGGCTATATTTCATGATTTCACTAATAATTTCATGGTTCTCAGTAAATTTCGGCTAATTAGAGAAGTTTATTTTGAGTATTCCTTGTAGTAAATACCATAAGGATTGTAATTCCTACAAACAAATGCATTTTTCAGTAAAAGAACACATCCACAGATCAGTGGTACAAGGTGAAGCATCAAGCACCAATTATTTCACTCATCAGCTACATACAGTACAATATTACTCACTTCAATGTTGTCGAAGAAATGAATTCTGATGAAAAGAATTTCACTTTGATTTCAATTTGTCATTTCATCGGATAACTTAAGATGTTTATATTTAGCAAAACGCCTAATATGATGGTCAATTAGAAGATGGATCCAACAAATTTTTAATCTGGCTTCTTACTCTGTCTCTAATGGAAGAACAAGGAAACTTATCTATTACCTCTCCTCCAAAAGCAAAAATCAGAACTCTTCTTGCAGTCTTTTGGTCAATGCCACGCGCCTGGAAATACAGGAGCTGACTTTCTTCCAGATCACTTATTGCAGCCCCGTGAGAGCACTTGACATCATCCGCCACAATTTGGAGATTCGGTTTAACATTAACAGTTGCACGAGGTTCAAGCAGAAGACTTCTCGTTAACTGACCTGCATCGGTCTGCTGAGCATACCTACACCACAATAGTACATTGCAGATATATTGTACACATTTCAAAGCACATGTCAATGCTTTACTTAGCACAACAAATGAATGAAACCAACTTTTTCACCTAGGATCTGTCTGTTTCCCTTCTCAACTTTTTTTAGTTTTAGAAACCATTTTGTAAAACAATTTCACACTATTTACTAATCAACTTCTCATCTAAAACCAAAAACAAAAATTTGTGTCAAAATCTCTCCTTCAATTCCACACTATCCTACAGCCTGCACCAGTTGTCTAGGCAGCCTAGTTTAGTTGCATTTTGAAAGCTAAAAACATGTTTCCTAAAACAGAAATCAACCACACCCTTAATCAGGTTTGATCATAACGAGCGCATTTCATTCACATATTGCAGCAGAAGATCATACACACCTGTTAACCTTAATGTTTCCATCAAAAACTGCCTGTCCCTGTGAATGAGTAACAATGCATTTGTGAAGCTGACGAGAATAGCCCCGTGGATGGTCCAATACAAGAGTACTATGCAGGTCCTGCGTTTGATCACCAACAGACAAGTGCAGAGAGGATAACTCGGTGACAGTATCAGGACCCAATTGCTGGATATGAAGATTGTGCCGCCCCAGTTTTCCTCCGGCGCTCACCTCTGTAAGCTCATAAGCACTAGACGATTCCTGCAAGGAAACACTTCACACAGAATCTCATAACCCGATCAAGTAAACCCCACGAATATAAAGGCAATGATTTGACGAATCAAAGTTCGTGACCTGGCGAACGGAGGTCCATTTGATGTGAGCGGCACGGAAAGACTGTGTCTGGATGTAGGAATGAGAAAGCTTGGCACCTTCTCCGATGACGGCCTCAAAAGCGGCGTTACTCCAATAAGGGTAATTGTCGTTCTCCGGCGAGGAGGAGAAGTCTTCAGTTATATGCGCACGTGCGCCTTTCTCGAGCACGACGAGAACCCTGGGATTGGAAAGGTACATGGTGTCGGGAGAGTGGGTGGTGGGGGGCTGCGGCGGAGTGTATTGGAAGTGGATGGGGTTTTCGAGGTGGCAGTCCTCGGGGATATAGACTAGGGTTACATCGGGGGCGGCGATTCCGTTGATGGACCAGAAGAGGTCGGCGTTGGGGAGGGTGTGGGGGAGGAGTTGGGAGACTGTGTGGAGGAGGGGGGAGGAGGAGAGGGCGGAGAGGGGGCCGACGTAGGCGGCGGGAGGGAGGTGGGAGGTGAGGATGTTGACGGGAGAGGGATGGGAGAGGGGGAGGATGCGGGATTGACGGATGAAGGAGAGGTCGGTGAAGCGGAAGGGCTCTTGCCGGCGGGAAGGCCATGGAGTGGAGAGGAGGGATTGGGAGGAAGCGTTTCGGAGGTTGTGGAGAGGGAGAACGGTGGAGGGTGTGGAGGGGATGCTCTCTTCTAGGGTTTCGGCCAGTTCCAGAACGTAGGGGTCTGAAGTGAAGGCCTTGTTAAGGACTTTGGGTCTCACCAATTTCTTCTGAGAAACCCACGATGAAGAAGAAAAAGAAGAAGAAGGAGGAGGGATTAGGGTACTCCATGCCGCCGCCGGCGACAATCCTACACCATTCATCCTCTGTACTGTTACTATCCTTTGCTTCTCAATGAATCAAGAACCATCATATTTGAAAATACCTTATTTCCACCTAACTTCATTTCAACCTAATTAAATTTTCAAAATTGATATATTGAATTATAGAGTTAGGGTTCAATTTGTTTGATCATGGTTGAGGATTCATCAATTTGGATTCCAGATTAAATTAGATGGTTGCAGTGAAATTTGATTCAACTCAACCGACTCATAATAAAAAATAGATAGAAGAAATGAAAATGAACAATTTAATATTAATTAAAAATAAAATGTATAAACTTTTTCATGGATTTCAATCTAATAAGTGAAAAATATTAAAATATTTTTAACTTAGATAGAAAGGAATCAAAATGAACAATTTAATATCAATTAAATATTTTAATCAAAAATAAAATGTATAAACTTTTCATGGATTTCAATCTAATGAGTGAATATTTTTCACTTATAAGAGAGAATTGAGGAAGGAGAAATCAAAATGAACAATTTAATATTCATTAAATATTTCTAATTAAAGATGAAATGTATAAACTCTTTCATTGATTTCAATCTAAAAAGTGAAAAATAATCATAGAAAATAGTAAGGGAGGTTTCAACCAAAGGATAAAATACAAGTTTATAAGGATAAAAGAATGCATAAACCTTTAATTAATCAAATAATAAGTACACTGTTGATTCATTACTTGAAAATAATACCCTTAATAAATAAAATAAAATTTTGAACACACTTACATTGACAAAAGCATTTAGTTTCATATATTTTAAGTATGTAGTTGAGGAGTCTTCCTTTCATAAGATGAGAATATATATTCAAACTTTTTTTCCAAAGAAGTGAAGAGAAGTAAAAAAAACTAGAATTTGGACAGAAAAACCTATACTAACTAAAAATCACCTCAAAGAGAAATTACAACACGTTTTATTAAAGGTAATTAGGACTTTTGATATTCTTTTTTCTTATACATATTCTTTTAAATAAGTAAATACGGATATTAAAATCAGATGATATCTAAAATTTAATACCTAAATTATTAAAATTGAATATCTACAGTTTTATTAAACAGACTATCTCTACCAAAATAATTAAATTATAATCATTGCTACACACATGAAGCATACTCAGTCCATGGCTATAGAAAATCAATTTTAATAATAAATAATATTTATATAGTAAAAAAGAGCGAAATAAGATGTATTTATGAGATAAAAAAACTAAGTAATGTGTACTTGGTGACTCACTTACAATATGTAAAAAATTAAAGCTAAAATACTAAAAATGAAGTGAACTAATGAGAATGTTAACATTGCCAGAATCATTAAAAGGTTTTCTATAATCACCTAATGCATGCAAACATTTTAATAACCTGAAATATATCATCATCCTGAGAAATATTCCTATATATATAATCAAAAGTCTAAAACATACTCAAATATATATTATTTATATTAATATCCATGATCATCATTCATCAAATAACAGATTATCCATATCAGTGAAATAATTAATGCATCATGTAAGGTCTCTCTCTCTCTGATAATTAGTCCACTCCATGAGATGGTAAATGGTTCTGAAACACGTCAATTCGAGGCTCGTCACAAGTCACAACAAACTCATCACCAGGTATGAACTCTTTAAAGCATGCTAGTCTCCCCAGTTCCTCAACTTCCTCTATCACAAGATCCAGTTTTGCAACTGTTTCCACAAGCAAAGATGCAAAGGCTGCAAAAGGAAGAGCCTCAGAGAACTCAAGGCTAGTGATTGCAATTTTACTCAGCTGGGGCCTCAGAGACTTTCGTTCTGATTCCTTTGTCTGTTCAGTGGTAACCCTTTTGTTTTTCCACTCCAGCAATGCTGAAGAGTCGGTTTTAACACTTGAAAGTGAGGTCTTTCCATGTCCAACTTGTTCAGCAGCTATCTTGAACATGTTGCTGGCTTGGTTGTGCCTGTGTTTGGGGCCTAAGAAGAGGCGAGGCTGAGATTTTATGGCAGTGTTGAGGTCCTGCAGGGCTTCATGCAGATGATCAGAGAGTATTTCTGGAGAGCAATGGCGGCGATTCCTTATGCTGTTGGAAAGTTCTATCAGTACTTTCGATACCTCTGCTGCAAGCCTAATGCAAGGGTCCTTGAACATGGCTCTCACAGATCTTGGTGTCTAAAAAATTTTCAAATGAAGGTATACAAATCACAGTGTCAGTGGGATTAAAAACAATCCAATTACAGTAACTATTTCACATTACAGCAATCAGAATAAGGAAATATTGTGATGCACATATTATTTAGAACCTTCTGGTGTCATGCTGAATCCTTTTAAATTTCAATCCACATTTTTAAAGATGAAACAACTACTATACATGTATTTAGTTTGGTATATATTCTTTATTTTGAGAAAAGGTCTAGTGATATCAGTACAATACGATATAGTGTTAATCAAACTTTTTTTCAGATGTAACATTTATGAAGTGTTACCTGGATTTCTGTTCTCAAACAGCCATGTAGGGCCACCACAGTATAACCAAATTGCCGCAGAACAGCTCCAACTTTTACATATTGCTGCCATGGAAATCTGTGACAGTACCTCGAATGCCTTGGCTCCCAACTTGCATGCAATGCCTGCCCAATTCAAAACAGAACTGAGTGATTCACTGCATTCAAAGAAACTGAATGTGTTTGAATGAACTAATCTATTCATGACTCACTAACTGCCTTACCAGTGTTTCATCAATGGATTTTGAATCCAAAACAGCCTTATAACCTTTGTATATTGGATCCTCAGACAATTTTATATCTCCAGAGCCTTCTATTTCTCCATAAAAGTATTCATTCACGCAAGCTGCAACATTTTAATTACCTTCAATGAGTTAACTTCACAAGAAATGGTGAAGAAAATATGTATCACGAACTATTACTACTTTTGTACCCCAAGGCAAATAAACTCAAGAAATCTCAAGGAAAAGTTTACAAAACTATAAATAGTTAAACCTGAAGTTAATATTACTATACTGTAGCTAAAAGACACAGGGAAATATTAAATTAACACGACTGCAAATGCACACAAAATACATTCATGCGCATACACTTTCATGGAAGAAATTATTACATGATCTGAAATTGTATGATTTCAAGAATCTCTATATAACAAGTTATTAGCTGTTTTTTCACACAGTCAAACATAGATACTCACAACACACATGCAAACATGCATCAACCAGGTACATAATTTATATAAATAGGGTACCAATATTGAATTTAGAAAGAGAAGATGTGTGTTCTTAGAATTAGTGTAGAAACTGTAAAAATGATCAAATTCAAATGCTGGGATATGTGTCAACAGATGTATATAACATGGGATGAGACTATTTTGTAAAGTCCAATGAGTAATATTAGGAGTTTTGTTTACCTTCTATTGATTTGGCAAGGCCTTCAAGCTTGTAAACCGTGGAATTATGGAGGTCTTCTCCTGACCAATTTGGAAATACCAGCAAACTCATGAGAAGGCAAACAGCACAGCCTATGGCAATGGTATATACCCGCTCATGTGCAATCTTCAACACATTATCGACCCGGTAGCTTGACACAGCAATCAGGTTGAAAGTCAAGAGAAATATAACTATGCCATAGTCATAATTCTTCTTTATATAGGGAATAAACCTCATATATGTAGCTAGAGCTCCTGCAGTAAGAGCATTAATTTTTAGTCATCATCACAAGCTCACTTTATGGTAATAATCATTTGTTCTCTCGATTGAATGTATTAGTATTATTGTGAAAAAAATTTGAAAAAAACCAAGAATGAAGTGAATTAATCAGAATGTTAACATTGGTAGAATCATTTAAAGACAACCCTTTTGATCAGGAGCCTCAATTTTAAGACTTGATTTCTCATAAAGTTGTAACTGTGCACCTATAAAAAAAACTGCAGCTCCTATGATGATAGCTTGAGAGACTCTGCCAGATGCATTTGCAATATACCCAACAATAAATGCCAATAATCCTGCTAACAGTGTTCCCAATCCTCTGTTGAGCCCTTTGCACAAAGTTGCCCCTGGAACCACAAGATAAAGATATTAAGGTCATCCAACACATATCATGCAACAAGGGCATTATTATACGTAGGAAAGTATCAAGTAATGAGAATAGTTAATTTTGATCACATAAATTTGATATTTAATAGAATTACTTGCCTGCTGTGAATTCCAACACAACCACCACAGTCATGACAGCCCAAATAGCACTTTGTCCAATCGTCTTGTAAAATGGCTCCAACAAATACAACAAAGAAACCAGAGTGAGAGACAAACCAACTTTGAATGCATGGATCAACCTTCTTGGATCCTCACGCCCTACCCTCCATGTAGTTTGCCAAGCCTTAGTAGGAAGTCTCATCACCCTCTCACCAAAAACATGCACACGTTTCTTCCAGTTACCATTCATTATGCAACTCTCATTCTCAACCATGGCCATTTCCTGGCCAGCATAAACTTTGGGAAACATTTCTTAACTAATCAAGATGCAAGTTATAGCGTGAGACGACACTGTAGTAAAGACCGTGACAACTTCGAAATGCAACAAGTGAATAGGCTTCTCAGGGGGTGTTTCATATTTCAGTAGCCATAACACAAGAAATAGTTTTATAAAAGGGAAAGGTAACTAATATTTTTGTCATTTTGTGGGTTAATGGGGAGTCTAGATGCATGAAAGAGAACCCCAATTTTGTCCATGAAGCAAGTGTGAACTTTATAAGGAGGGTGAAAGGTAGAAGCTGGCAATGTCATTTCTACCTTCACGTGCATTCCATTAAAGTGACAACGCTTTAAACTGAGTATCTCTCTCAAGTCTTAAAAAGTTGAAAAAGAGAAGAGAACTCCAATTACACTAGTACTATTTTTTGTGGTGACTGGTTCCCTGTTACCTTGGTGATAATATTGTCACTCTATTTTTTATGGAGGTCAATATTATGAGGGAACATGTAAACCATTAAAAATCGGCAAAGAATGCTTCCAATTTTCTCCACCACTGCATGCAAGATTATATGTAGAACTACTTGAATTTGATGCTGAATACGGTGAAGGTGACAAGTTGCACCGACCAAGTTACGTACATAAAAGTACAATGCAGAAGTTAAGCGTTGGTACAATATTTATTTGCAAATCCCAGTTTAACTGTCTAGCTCTGGTTGACCTAACTCTAATCTAACTCATAGAGGCTGTTTCAAAGTCACATTTCATTTGTAAAGCAAGTAGCTGGTAGTGCATGTAATTCTTCATTGAAAAATTTCAAATCACATAATTAGGTGTTGTTAAGTTTTTTTTCTTTATGATAAATTTGAAATCAGAACTCACATAGAGATTGATCAAGAGTATAAGTACACAACAGATCTTGAATTACGTAATAATTTTCGGTTGATAGTTTCATTTCATTGGCATTAAAGAGTGCTGCTGCCAGCTGCAATATGGCAGTGTGCAAATGATAGAGTGATTGTAGCATCCATAGGTGGTGTTGACTCCTTGAGCTTCACGGGAATGCAACCAATAATAGCCATAATATGGTATGAAGAAATGGGAAGAACCGTGTGAACTGTTGTAATATTTGATATTTGAAGTAGCTTTTTTGAATCTAAATGTAGTCCTCAAACAGCTGGGGTTACTAGATTTCTTTCTTTTTCTTTTTGTTTTGTTATATTAGTAAGCGGTTCTCTCGTGCATTTCCAACTTCTCATGACTCCATCCGTTTGAAGCTGAGATTTCAACATCTGCCTCCACAAACCAATTGCCATCTGTATTCTTCAATTTTCTACTACATGTTAGGAGAGGGTTAGGATCCGATTCTTTCACTTTGGTGTGGAAAAAAATTATCCAAATGAGATCATGCTTGCGTACTACTTACATAACTCAACAAAACAAGCATCGTTTAACCCAACCTGATTTATATTGTCAGACCTGAAGTTACATTTATGGAGATCAAAGTTGTACACTATCAAAACAAAGAGATCAAAAGTAAAATTAAGTTCTATTGTTTTGATGTCATCACGTAAAAAAAAGAAGTTTTTATATTTTCTCAGACTTGGTATGGTGTTAGAGGAGGTAGGATTGTCAACAGCTGCACGTGATCCCTAAACCCCTAAGTCGAAACCCAAAATATAATTAAGTCACAATGCACAAGCCATTTCCCATCTTCAATGGGTTCTCATCTTAGAGAAAAAGTGAAAAAGAAGAATAGGTTAATCAAGCCTGACCAAGTTAGAATCAGCAAAAGAATACATTACACTTTATCATCCCACAATCAAACATTTTCCCAATTCATTTCATTTTTTAAAAATGCTCCCTTTAAAACTCTCAAATTCTATCAAGTTTATTTTATTTGACTATTATTTTGTTTCAGACTTACTAACTACATATATGCCATTTTATTTAATTTTACACAAATTTAAAAGAGATTTAGGATACAGGAAATAAAAGATCGTGGTCTGAGAAAAACAAACTAGAGGGGCAAAATACTGTGAAACCCTTTTGTATTTTCTAAATTTATAAGATTTAAGGGGTAAAAACCGAAAGCAACCAACGCAGACAATGCAGCTGCTTATTTCTTAGTCTCGTGCCCAGTAACCATACAATACAAGAATAGTTATCAAGGAATCAAAAGATCAAACAGTATTTGATATCAAATTAACATTTGTTGCATTAACAATTCAAAAGTCTTTACTCATTCAATTCTTTATATGTTATAATCCTTGACTAATGCCTTCAAAACACTCTTTTTCCTATTTTCCTATTTCTTATTTTCCAGCTAATAACAGATATTCAGACCTTCAAAACGTTAGGTTGACGGAAGAACAAAGCTTTTATGTAAATAAACTACTCCCGATCAAGCTCAAGCTCCATGGCAAAGACTACGAACTTGCCCCAAATATACGAATTCTCTGTTCGATTGGAAGCCAGCAGCATGGACAAATAGCTTTGCCATTTCTCCCATACTCCTTACCGCAACTGGCACACATAACTTGGTGTGCACATGGCAAGAAAATTACGGAAACCTCATCTTTTCCACAAATAATGCATTCTCTATCAGTATTACCGGTGGCTTGTTTTCCAGAAAATTCCGGCACGTTATCTAATTCTTGCAGAAGCTTAGCAATTATCTCTCTGTGGGGCTCTTCAACCTCAGATTCACTTGTAGGCAAAATAGCCGACCGTGCAGATGCTTTAAGACATGAAATCTCCTGCTCCAGTCTTAGGAGATCATCCTTGCGACGCTGGAAATCTATCTCCATCTTCAGGCTTAAAGCCTTAAGATTTTTTTTTCTATTAGCCTCAGCTGCTTCCATAGAACGGCGTTCCTCTTCAATCAGTGTTAAGGCTTCCTCCTTAGCCTTTAACTCTTCACCCTTCATGACCTGTCAAAACTTATTATTAAGCAGAATAAAGGATTCAAAACAAGCATATGCTCTGATACACAGATAGTTTAATTATAAAGTAGTTCAGGAAAAGAGAAGGCCCACCAAGCAGAAAACTAAGAAAGCACCAGGCAAAAATTGCCATTGTCATACAAAAGAGGTTAAAATGGTAAGAAAGTTGCACTGAGCGTATTCAATGCGGACAAAACTTATCATACTAATAGATCAGAAGGCAATGAACTAAGGAAAATTTAGGTATAACCATGAGAAATACTCATATGATGCACTTTCTAGATTTCGAATAACAAGACACCAAGAAATCGAATGCGTGTATTTAGGATCATCATGGACTAAAAGACATGAATTCTTCACATATCCGTCAACAGGCATATATACAAATACACAGCTATTTCTGATAATTTGGAGCAATTTTCTAATTAATGCCAGCAACTCCAGAATATTAGTATAATTCATGAATTCATGAATTCATTCACGAGAAATCAATTCAATTTTGGTTGATTTCAAATAAAAATAACAGACAAAGCACAAAATCCAAAAACACCATGCACGTGTATATGCATTTATAAACATGCCAAGAAGCATATATACACGCAATGTACGAGAGGCATTCAGAGCACCCTGTTGAGGTTGTAGGTGCCATGCTTGTCTTGCACAAATATCCAAGTCAGATGCGTGTCTCACTGAATAAAGCTCCTCCTCTTTGCTTTCCATGATTCACATTGCACATACACTGTTCTGTTACAAGCACAAACATCCTAATGTATGATGAAATGGACAAAAAAGAAGACACGACAATTTTATCCAAGTCCCCGATGGTAAATACTACACCAAACCAGTAATATACAAACACAAACTCAACAAACAACAAGTTTCAAAATCACTCCACAAACTCCAAATTCAGGTTAGATATATTCAATGATTCATGTGAAAATAGTTCAAAGCCTTTATGCAGAAAATGTAGATTTCAAAATTATGAGCAAACCTCAGCTTCTTTTGCACGTTGTTTAATCTGAGCCAACTCTTCTTGTATCTCCAAAATCTTCTGTTTTTCATCTGAAATATCCTGTTTTAACTTCGCTTCCTGTTTTTCCCAAGCCAGAAGCTTCTTTAAGCACTTTTTCTCCCTTTTTGCAATTTGCAAGCAGCTTGCGACTGACTCTGATGCACTTAATTTACAAGCTTCTAACTCTGCTTTGATTTCAGCTTTCTCCGCCTCAAGTTTTCCGACTCCTGCAGCTGCTAGATCCATTTGACCACAAGTCTTTCTCAAGGCCTCCTCCATTTCTAAGAGTCTCACCATGGCAGGGTCCTCAGGCTCCTCATTTGCCTCTTTCTCCTTGTTCAGTCTTTGATTATCCTCTTTTTCTATCCTGAATGTTTTCAGCTCAATTAGATGGCTGTTAAGCTTTCTTGCAGCTTGGATTGCCTTCTCATGAGCCCAATCTTTCCGCTCCTTGACTTGTTTACGAAGATCCTTTATCTGATGCAATAGAGTAAATATCATCGAATCCTTTTCATCTTCTGCCACATACTCCACGTTCTCATCAATATTTAGATCATGAAATTTACTCAGCACAGAGTTAAAGTTATCCTGGTCATTCATACTGTGAGAGTGACCAGGCAGATCACCAACGACTGCAGTCACAGCCAAAGAGTCCAATTTCGAAACAGTGCTAGTCACAGAAATTTTTTCTGCATTTGACTGGACCTGCTCTGAGTTGGCCTTATAACCATCAGCAAACGCTGCAACAGTGCTTTTCAACGAACAAATCATCGCAGGAGTGAGATCAAATCTTTTTGGGAATTCAATATCTCTATGTAACCGTATAGTCATCTCCTTACCACAAAAGAACCCTTTGAAAGGAATATCTGAGCCCCACTCTTTTCTAAATCTCCACTCCTCGTTCTCAACCTCGGTTAAAGGAGGACACATGTTCATGCCTACAACAGGAATATGGATGGTAATTGCCTTTAACACATTGTAATCGCACATGAGAAGACACCACATAGCATCACCCGGACCTAACTCGAGTCTAACTTCTTGCAACAAAGACACAAGATTCATCAGAGTGTACTCCTCAAGCTTCTTCAAATCCGAGAACGCAGGCTTGGACTCATACATGACCAAGTTCCCCTTTTTAAAACAAGCCAAGGTGTTGTGCAGCAGGTCTGTTGCCAAATCGTTGGCGCCATAACAATGAGCATTGTGCAAAATCACTTTCACGACAATATCCTCGTTGTGCCCCAAAGCAACAAGCTTTGACACAGTATCGTTGTATATAATTTCCATGCGTTTCAACGAAATGGCTATCAATTGAACCTCATTGCACAAAACCCATCTAGATGAGTCAACATTAGGGTTTGAATCAGAAATGGGACCCTTGACATCATATAATTTATAGGGCACCATCCATCCATTGTTCAAATTGGAAGATGAATGGGATTCAGGCTTCATCCAAATAGCTTTCCAATTAGCTTGATCGTTTGTATTTTTCACACTGAAACCGGTGTTGTTATCCCTATAATTTTGTGAATTATTCAACACATAGAAATAATGACGAACTGAAAATGAAAAGGAATAAGGATAGAGACACTCACAAAGGGGTATCGGAGAGAATATTGTCCCTGCAAGTCATTGCTCTCTCCTATGTTGCGTTGAAGATAGAAAAGAGCAATGAAAATGTGAGTGCAGAGTTCAGTTTGTATCAGTTCGTTAACTCAAGTTCAGTGAAGTTCAGTGAAGCTCGGTGCCACAGCGAAACTCAGTGCCACCGCTTCGTTTCGGGTTTGGTCAATTTATAGCTTTCTCCATGTGGGCCCTCACCCACAAAAATATTTGGGCTATTCTCGTCTCCTGCTTTTAGCACCTACGTAATTGTTTTCCACACTTCCCTATTCCACTGAATTACCAAAATATTTTTACACTTTTTTCTGAACATATTAAATTAAATTATATATTTTGAAAAATATTGGAAAAAATATATTACTGGATAAAATTCCGAAATACATTATAAAATATCGGTATTTTACTCTCCGCTCATTCTGATATTGTCAAATTTTTCTTACTAATATTAGGAGAGATTGTAATTATTATTTTTCTTATATATTATAGTAAATAGCAGTCGCATTCTTTTTTAATTTTATAATTTTTTTCATATTTTATGAACAATATCCAATACTCAAAGGTCTAAAACACAAAATTAGTAAACTAAGTAAAATCAATAAAAATTGGGAAAAACTTAAATCATTAAACCCATAAAAACTCCATGCACCAAAATCGAAGAGAATCTTCAAATCCTTCCAAGCTTTCAATCTCTAACTTTGCTTCATGGATAACACTTTAAACAAAGCATAAACCTGAGGTAACAATGATGCTAAGAGATAAAAACAGCTACTAATAAAGAATATTTCGCCTTTACTTGATAAAAGAGAAACCAAATGAAATTGAAGATGAGAGAGTAACAGACTACACAATTATTCCAATTTATAGATACATAAAACTAGTTTATTCCTTCCAAAATCTCAATTTTAGATTTAAATTTATTTCATTTCCTTTAATAAGTAGTTTAAAAATTAATTTTCAACTACCTCAAATCCTTTTTATCTTTACTTATATGTCTACTTTCTTAACTATTTATCTCTTACTATATTTTTATCACTATTCTTTTGTTTCTAAATCAATTTTTAATATCTTTTATAAAATGATCTGAAGTTAAAAATTGCATAAATTATTTATCACAAATGAAAAAAATATAATTTATATATTTAAAGTTATTTATTTATTTTAAATTTTATTTATATAAAAACATTATCATATAAAACTAAAAACTGACATAGTTATTCCGTTTTAAAAAATGACAATGACAAAAAGAAGTCATGTTTCAAACTTAAAATTCAAATTGGATGTAGAAAGATAATAAGGTAAAGTAAAGTCCTTACTCCATGTCTAAATATCTTAGGTTTGAAAATGAAAATTTAGTTTTCTTAGTAATTTGTTATGTTTCAAATTTTTAGGATGTTATTTGTATTTAAATGTATTATACACTTTCTAAGATTAGGATGTGGTTAGTGTTTGAATTATGTGCTACATTTTAGTTTTTTACATAGCTTCTCAAACATATTTTTTTAAAATGAAGATAAATAGTAAAAATTACCCATAAAATAAGTTTAGAAAATATTTTTTGGAGAAAATTGAAGAAAATTAAAACTAAGAAAGTTGGAAGTCCTTTTTTATTGTTAAGCCCTTATCCATGCTTCTCAACTTTATTTCCTTCTCCCCCTTTCTTCAATTTCTTCTCCTTTCAAGTCCTATAGTTTACTTCCCCACTTATATATGCAATTGTTTATACTTTATTTTATTCCTTCATATTTTTCTTGCTATCAATTATTCTTATTAGATAACTTTTCTTGAGTAGATGAGTTCTCATTCTATTAGGAGAATAGCTAGTCAATTTATTTTACTTATATAAAACAAGGTAATTATGACACAGAAGAAAGATCTTTGTAATAATTACTTTAATCTTCTTTTTCAACTGTAAACATTATTGTTTAGTTTGCTTTGACTGTGTACATTGTTTGTGCATTTGTTAGAGAGTATCTTGTACTATTTAACAATATTTGTGTAATTTTTTTGTTGTCTTTATTTTATTGATGCTCAGAAAATTTTTTGTTTCACTGTTTATTATTTCATTATTAGGTTTCTTTTAAAGTAAAAAAAAAAATGCTCATTGAAAGTGGTAATATTAATGCTACATTGGATTGTGCATAGGAACTGCCTCCCCGAGTATTTATAGTCAAATTTAGCCCAACAACAAAGTTTGGAAACTTGAGAGGACAATTAATGATTCTTTCAATCTTAGTAACTCAATGTTTCTAAATTATTGAGTTTCATGGCTCTAACTAAGTTCAATAGATTCATTAAAAGTGAGTTTCACATTCTTTACAATTTTAATCAGAAAACTCAAAACTAATATTTTAAAGAAAAATAAAAGAATACTACTTAAAAAACTAACTCTTTGAAAACTTGATGATTGGCTAAAGATGAAATATACTGTACTCCTTTAAAAAGTTAAATTTCCCTTTTATTTAAAAAATATACCTTAGCCAAAGTAGTTGTAGCTGCCTCTATTCTTAGCCACATGATCTTGAATTCAAATTGTATCTTGTAATAAAGAATTTGTATGAATATCATGATTAAAAAATTAGTATTAATGTTATGAATACTTGTATTATTCAAAACCTTAATTAGCTACTTTATTTTATGAATTCCAAAGTGAATAATGTATCTTAAAAAACTAACAATGTTAAGAGTTGGAAGAAAATAAATTAAGAAAAAGAATGTAAAATAATTTTGGAAAAGAGAGAGATTGGAAGTTAGGTAAAAGGAGCCAAATAGGACCACTGTCTTAGATTAAGGGAGCCATGGTCCTTATTTCTCATCTTGTAGCACAGTAATAATCGTTCCCAAGGAGAGTCCATGGTTCCTTCTTTTCTTTGTGTTCCCACTATTTTTGCACAAAGGAAATGCTGCTAAAGGTGGTCCTTTACTGCTTCACTATTTATCCTCCCAATAACTCATCATGCAAACTTTTTCAAATCTAAAATATTTTACTAAACAATAATCAGCTGGTTAATATGGATAACATGAAGTGTAGATAATCACTCACAACCACATGGATCAATCAACCTGAACTGTTGTACATTAGTTAATAATAATCTTAGATTAAGGTTCTAGACATACTAGGATGGTGCATAAAACATTTGGTTTGGAATATGATAAAGTGCATGCACCTTGAGCAAGGGTGGAATCTTACAAGAAGAGGAATCTAAAGAGAGTTCGTAGTTATCTAGGTGGATTTTACAGTAGGGCCAAGAACTACTGAATACAGTTTCTGTGGTATCCAACATATTTTCTTGGCCATTATTTTTCTTGACATGTCCTCGTACATATGCTATAACTCACTCACTCTCTCTCTTTCCACTTTCTTTCCCTTTCAGCAGTAACAAGTTGTCAGGGAGTGTGTTTGCCCGCTATTCTATTTAATTTCATTTTTTGCTGAGAGTGTCTCAACTCTTTTCTTCTTCTTCTTTATTGCTACTTTTCAGGTTGCTTCATGCATGGCTCCCTAAGGGAAAAGAAAAGTTATATTTTTTTACTGTTACGTTATACTGTGTGCAAATTTAGTTGCTTTCACAATCTGCTTCATAAAAGGTTTCTCTCTTGCTCTGATTCTGCTGCTGTTCATAATGTCAAATTATAGTTCATTTTCCATGCTTTTTTATGCCATCTTTATGCTTGATGTGCATAACTTTCCGCCTTATTTAATCTATTTTTTTTCCAGGAGTTGCTCAAATGGGGGGAGAAAGTTTTGTTATCTAAGTAGAGTTTGGTAAAGATAATATTTTGAGATAATGCCGGTTCCGCTTGCCCCCTACCCTCCACCACCACCAGCTCCATATACGCTTCCACCAAATGGTATATTTGCTTACTCTACTATTTCTTTCTTTACTCATTCATGTTGGAGGTAGAATGATAACACACTTGATTATTACTTACATAACAATCAAAAGTCCAATTTTTGCTTCTGATAGTTAATGGAAGAAACTGAGTTATTGTTTTCGAGAACAAGTCCTTTAGAATGATTGACATATATAAAATAGAAATGCTCAATTCACTCCAAGGAGGGAGAGAAGAATGAAATTTCGTTTTCCAAATGGTGGATTGAACATGAAGATGTGTTTAGTAAAATTCCTTTGAGACTTTTCATTTGCTTGGAATGTGTTGATTGGAGATAATTTGTTAGGATTTAGATGTCTTTTTCAAGTACAGTTCTGTATTCTAGTCCAATTTCTCTTTTCACCAGGCTTGCCATTTGAAAAATTCGACCTGTATTAACGGCAGGATGAATGCTAGAACATTTATTGCCTTGACATCAAAGAGAAAAGGGAGAAAAATAAATAGTCATTTATTTGATACATCCAAAATAATTTATGTGAAAACCTTCCTTGGTAACCAGGTGCGCAGAGTCAACTTGTCTGTTCTGGGTGTAGAAACCTTCTGCTTTATCCAGTTGGGGCCACCTCCGTGTGCTGTGCTGTTTGCAATGCAGTCACAACTGTGCCACCTCCTGGTACTGTGCACTTTCTCTCTCTAATTCTTGTTATTTAGGAAGTTCAGCTAGTTACCTATTCCAATGTTTTCAATCAACCAAATATAAGTAAGATGAAATCATAAGAATTTGTTGCATGTGCACAGAAATGGCCCAGTTAGTATGTGGAGGCTGTCACACTTTACTCATGTACATCCGTGGAGCCACAAGTGTCCAATGCTCTTGTTGTCACACAGTCAATCTAGCTTTGGAAGGTATTGAACCACAAATGTCCAGATGAGCTTTAAAAAATAAAACTTGCTGCGTGTTGGTGTGTTTTGTATACATATTCATGATGATATATGGAACTAGTTTCTTTAGTGTGGTCAATTATTATTATTTGAGTCATTACTTTGTATGTATGAACATTGTAACAGCAAATCAGGTGGCACATGTCAACTGTGGGAACTGTAAGATGCTACTGAGGTACCAATATGGAGCAAGATCCGTGAAATGTGCCATTTGCAGTTTTGTAACATCAGTTGGGGTCAGTACAATCTATTCTTAAGCTGTACAGATTAATAAGATTTATTAAATGTGTGTAATAGTTCCGTGTCATAGTTTCAAAAGTACTTTTTTCTTATTAGAGCAACCGTGTATTTTTGTTATGCATTCTTCCTATCTTAGCAACTTAGTGCGAGTACTAAATAAATGTAGTACTTGAACGTGAAAAAAGTCCTTTGTATATAGGGGTAGAATAATTTGAACTGCATTCTTGTATGCATCTTGCTTACACTGTTGTTTCTGAATGATGCAGGCCTTAACAAACACCACTGAGCAGAAACTCAGCACCTAAATGACTGAATCTTTCTTTGAAATTCGTTACAGACACCACCACCTTGGCTTTAATTGTCACATCTCATCAATCTTGAGGAATAACGAGTGCATATGTGATATCAGAGAAAATTGTCCTCAATGTATAGAACTATTTTTCCCTTTAGTGAAATAATTAAATAATTTTGGTATTGGTATACCACGTAGTGCTTTATTTGTAAGCAGTGTAAGCCTCTAAGGAATCGATGTTGCCCCAACAGTGTCAATGTCAGTGCAGTTTTATTAGTTCTCTAATGTCAAAGGCAGTGTGTTCCTAAAAGCTATTTGGAATAACTATTTGTGATAAGGTTATTGATTCTGAGTGCTTTAGAAATCTGGCATCTTCAGATAAGGTTTATCTTCGCTTGCTGATGTTTGGTTTATGGAGCTTGAAGCAGAATCAAACACATCATTTATTTCTTTCATAAAGAATTTAGTGTCTTTTGAATCAACCAAAGGTCCAATACACCTAAAGTGATATGACAAAATTGTAAATACAAGTCCGGTGAAAACCTTAGCTTATAAGTATAAGACAATCTCATAAAAGTATAAAATTAGCTTTGTATTAGATATTCAAGTTTGAATTTAAATTTGAAGTTTAAGTAAAAATGAAAAAATTGAGTAATATATAAAATATAATACCTAGAAATCCAATTGGTTTTGAGAAAGAAGTGAGAGTTTTACAATTTTTGTTATTAGATAGATATTATTGGCAGACCCATAGCAGAATTCAAGGGATGTAGATGCAGCCGTTATTTTTTTCACCTCCTACTTTAGTAAAAACTTTTTCTCTGAATCGCAACATAGTCACCCTTTTTGGTAGATTAACTCAAGAAACATGTTTTTTGGTATTCAACTTGAAGCGTTGAGGTAGCAAAAACCGATGAATGTGAATACTGATATGGATATATCTCTTCTTACGTTAATCGTTTCATTGATATTGCCCCGTGTTCCCAACATATGTCAGTGCTCACTCGGCTTAATATTTGCGTTCCACTCATTTTAAAATGTCACATTCGATGAAAATTAGTCTTTGATGTGCATCATGAGGTTAAGACTTAAGGTACTTGCCAGTCCTTGTCTCTTCGCTATTTCTCGTGTCTTGCTACACATACTAACTATACTCATAACAAAAAGTGTTTCTCACTGTGGCTGCAAAACAGTACCTTCTGATTTGGATTAGATTTGGTTTAGATCAGATTTGAGAGTTCGCTCAGATTTATTATCATTGATGAGAAAATCATTTTTCATCCCATCTTAGATCAAGACATTTTCTCGCAAATTCCGTCTGATTGCCTTTTTTTTTCACTATTGAAATTTAACTCCATTTTGAAATTCAACTCCACATAAAAGACCACTTAAACTCCACATGAAAGACCACTTAAACGATCTTCTTCTATCATTCTTTATTTATGTACTACAAATTAACATTGAATGAAGAGTTTATTACGAAATCAAAATTGTTAAATCAAGTGCCACTGAATCAAAATCAAAATCAAGTGCTCACCACCGAATCAAAAGCTATAACCAATAGTATAGTGAATAGTTAAGACGTAATTATACAACAAACATCCCCTCTTCCATTATGCTTATGTTAGCTGATATCATTTCCTATTCTTAAAAATTTTTCAGTTATCCCTTAAAACACAGTGAACAAAATATATAACTTCTATCATTCCTTTTGGCCAATTGTTCAACTAACCATGTCAATCTGACTAGGCCAACAACCTTAGAATTATGCACCAATCTAGAAGATTAGTAAAGGTCGAAAACCTTTGCCTTCAATCAAGATTCCCACCTCCAGCAGAAGTGCTGAACAACAGATAACCCAGTAATCTACATTCAGATGGTACGCCGAGCCGTCATTATCCATTGCAACTTTTCTCGAACCAAATTTCATTTTATTAATTTAATAAGCATGACAAACGGTTTAAGCATTAGCTAATAGTAGCCAGAAAGGAATAGCAAGTACAAACTGTCACAATTAGTTAGCAGAATCGTACGTCCAATATGGAGACTACCATAATTCACAACGGACTACACTTTAAATGCGTCCACTTTTAAAAGTTCAGAACTTCAATGTAGATCTCACACGTGGTCCTCTCAGCCAACATACCCATCTATATTATTCAATGTCTAGCCAAAAAAAAAAACTAGATCTACAAACCTGACAGTCTCTCTAATATAGCTTGGACATGAGATCTGGAAGTTAAATTTGTTGGGTGATATTACCTTACTTCCTTAAATTGTACATTTAACTCCCCCACACTTTCATCAAGTGTAGCAATTCCCAAACATATTCATAGCTAGTGAAAGACAGCTAAAAAGCAAAAAGGAACCATCAAGTAAAGCCCAGTTAAAATGTTAGTGTTTAACTACAGATTCCACAGTATGCACAACTAAACAGAAAAGGCCGAACCAATCAATATCTGAACCAATGTTTACTACAATCTGCCCTGGTGTTCCACACAATGAGGAATAATTTTCCCATCTAATAGGATCTGTTTGCTCACTCTGACTGCCTTAGTCCCATTCTTCAATTTAAACCTTGCCTGTGTTTTATGATGATCTTCTGCAAGTCCTTCTGACACCGTTGACGATACCTCATCAAGGAATTCATCTGCCACATCTCCATCTTCGTCCATCCTAAGACGCTTAGCATACCAACCCAGACCCTGATGAAGAGAAACACAACAGCCCAGAAATATTAAACACCTGCAGGCAGTAAATTACTAGACATAGGAAAAGTTATCTGACCATGATACTCCCTGACTTAATTACAAGGCAATGGAGACAAAATAAAATGTAAAAGGCACAAACAAGCATAAGGTCATGAATGCCCATATCCCTAGTTTGCAACTATATTTCCCCTCCCCTCTTGATGGGTACCTGCAAAGAAAACAATACAATGGACTACCAACCAAACAATATGAAAGCTTCCTGAATGCAGTCAATCAACCAAATAATATCCAATACGCAATCAAAAACAGCAGAGAAAACAACACCAATATTTAACGTGGGAAAAACCTCTCAAAAGAGATTAAAAACCCACGGAACGGTAAATGCTCCACTAATACCAAATCAACAGATACAATAAGTCTTTCCAAACTTAATCATAGAGCATATCAATAAACTCTTCCTAATCCTCAAGTGGTCACCAACAATGGCCCAAATCAACAATTAGGAATTTAACAAAGTAAGAGTTCAAGAATCTCTTTACTCAAGAATGCACTCTGTTCCCGAATTTTCTGGGATTCAACTACAGCTCCAATCTCAAATCGCACCGGACAGAATGAAGCAGCATGAGTCACGAAGCTCTAGTAAAAATTTCAGGACAATCGGAGATGTTTTCACCGTTGGATCGTTGAAACAACGAGTATTCACGCTGGCAGAAATTTGCTGCGGTTAGCAGCACTTCACAAAATTTCTGGCACTTCTGCAGAACTCCGATGAGCAATCCCACCGGACAAAATGAAGAAAGATAAGAGAGGAACCTCCGGCTAAAATTTTAGCTTGATCGGACAAAGTTTCACCGTCGGATCGTTAGAACATCCAAGGCTGTTCTTTGTGAAAAACGAAAACTGTTTTAACCTCACTCTCACTTCTTCACTCTAGATTTCAAAAAATTGGAGGGAGAAGGGAGGCTGCAGCTACCATAAAAAAACATTTCATTTGTTGCCCTAATTGGAGTTGGGCCATTTGGGTTATTGGGCCTCAATTAGAGAGAATCCAGCCCAACAACATTCTTGAGTAAAGAAATTCTTGAACTCTTACTTTGTTAAATTCCTAATTGTTGATTTGGGCCATTGTTGGTGACCACTTGAGGATTAGGAAGAGTTTATTGATATGCTCTATGATTAAGTTTAGAAAGACTTATTGTATCT
>Ga0209489_100318_pt1 | contig 84629 bp, 45 predicted proteins | sample SiratrowhiteBW_FD_187527 | JGI IMG/M metagenome (GOLD analysis project Ga0209489, IMG submission 187527) | Root nodule microbial communities of legume samples collected from California, USA - Siratro white BW (SPAdes) (version 2) | ecosystem: Host-associated > Plants > Roots > Nodule | place...
ACATTTCTAGATCCTAGATTCAATTCTTCAAACTTCAAGAGGTCTTCACCCATCTATCACATAATCTAGAGCATCTTCACTTGGTTGAATTCATCAAATCACTGCAGCAGTCCACTGGTGCTAACATATTACACTTAAATATATAATATATACTAATATTCAAATAATTTCTTATCTCCTGTGACAAAAATATTAAATAATTTTAAGACAAGGATTGCTAAAATAATTTTGTTATTTTAGAGTAAACACTACTGAAATAATTTGTTAATTTGAATAATATTTCTGTTTATATTGTCAGGAATGAAATTTTTGATAATATATATCCAAAGAATGGAATCATCTATTAACTTATTGGTTACTGTCACATTATTATAAGGATTCACGCATAAGGAGACATACATAATTTATAAATTTTATTTCATGCTATATTACTTCAATAATCAATATTTACACAACTAAAAGTGAAATTGTCAGATTTGATCTCAAATACTCTATTGATTTTGGAATCATAAATAAATAATAAATAATAGTATAATAGTACTAAAAAAATAAACAAAATAACAGTGCACATTATCTGAAAAAGAGCTTTATGAATTATGAATAGAGGACAAAATATGATTTGATCGAAGGCCAAAGCAGAACTGAATAGAGAATATGCGTCAGCTCTTACGCTCGCATGTGATAGTGGACATGGGATTGATTTATATATATAAAGAGACACATTCCACATGGTCAACAACACCCACCACCAACCAGAAGCCGAGTCTCCTCAGAAATAAACATTTGATTTGAGTTCTCTTTTCACATTTATTTTTATCTATTTTGTTAACTTTTTCTCCACTTATTTAATATCAGCACACAGAGAGAGTCGAATCTTGCTTTTCCATTTCAGTTTCTTCTTTTTGTTAGGGCCACACCTCACTGAAGCTGGTTAGATTCCTATTCTCTCTTTCTCCGCCTTATCTTCCGATGTTCTTGTTTTCTTCTCCCAACCTTTTAGGCCTTTTGTGTTTCCAACTTTCCCCCTTATTTTCTGTTCATACTTCTCACCGGTACTTCGTTCGTCTTTTTTTCACAAGCTTTATTCGTTCTCTTATCCGATGCGCAAAGTTTTACTCAAATCCATGTCTTCACCTTTATCTTCTATTTAATTTTTCTTTCTTTTTAATAATTTTGTATTTCACTCTGTTTATTTGTGTTGATTTATTTTTCGTTGTTGCAATAAAGTATAAGCTTGAACATAGGTATTGATTAAGATTTTGTTGTTAAAATATAATATAATGTATTACAAGTGTAGAGGTGTAGTGTATGTATGCACGGGAGTTGTGAATGGAACTTTGATAAGCTTTGGGGATTGTTTTAGTGTTGATTTCGAATCAGAATAGTAAGTTTGTCATGGTAACAGGCGAAGCCTATCTTCTGTCTGGAAAACAATAGTAAACATACTTGTAAGATTGCATGTAAGTTTTGTTCTTGTTTTTATTTCAGTTTTCTTGTTGAGTTTAAATTTAGTTTGGTGTACCAATAAAACAGGGAACTGTCGAGAAATTCTGTCATAGTTTTTCGTTTCAGTTCCTTAGGGAATCCAGGAAACAGATGAGGATTCTCAAAAGAAGATTGAAGTAGAAATTGGAAATAAAATTTGTAAATTGCACTAGGAGAGAATGACAGTTTGGATGTTCAATTATTGACTCACATGAGGTTGGTGTGCAGAAGCAGTTAATTCTGAATTTTATTTTTGGTTTTAGGTTCATCATTTGAAGAGTGAAGAGGGGCTGTTTTGTGATGTGTTTTGCTTAAACTTATCCTATAAATTAGTCGATAAAAATGGCTTTTGAGCCATTGGATTGGTATTGTCGGCCAGTTGCAAATGGAGTATGGACTAAAGCAGTGGAGAATAGCTTTGGGGCTTACACTCCTTGTGCGGTTGATTCTCTAGTCATCTCCATTTCTTATTTGATACTTCTAGGCCTGTGCATATACCGCATTTGGTTGATTAGCAAGGATTTCAAGGTGAAGAGGTTCCGTCTAAGGTCCAACATTTACAATTATGTCCTGGGATTGCTAGCTTTATATTGTGTGGCAGAGCCATTATACAGATTGATCATGGGAGTATCAGTTCTAAATTTAGATGGCCAGACTCAACTTGCTCCATTTGAGGTGAGTTATGATTCTGATTGCTGCACATAGGTTTATATATATATATATACTCTACCTTATTTAATTTGCATAATAAAATTGAAATGTAAAGGTTTTGATTTGTTCAACTTCTTTGAAGTTTCATTTTTTACGTGCAGTACCTTCTATTCCTTCTGGTTTAGTCTTTTTTGGACTGTTTATATTCTGTTCGTTAAAGCTGTAATATAATTTATTGACAGATAGTTTCACTGATCATTGAGGCTATCACGTGGTGCTCTATGCTCATTTTGATTGGAGTTGAAACTAAAGTCTACATTCGAGAATTCCGATGGTTTGTCAGATTTAGTGTGATTTATGCTATTGTAGGGGATGCTGTAATGTTCAATCTTATCATTTCTTTGAAGGACTTCTATAGCAGGTTTGTTGGTTAATAATGACACCACATGCATTGACTATTAAGATTTCATTAAATCTGTATTTTTCCACTAATTATAATTTTACTAGAAAGATAAAATCCAGAGTACGAACAAAAATGGAGGAAGACAACATGTTAGAAAGGCTGAAAGGTTAAAATAAACAAGTTGATCAATAAAGGAGAGGAGGGGTGTGTGTTCCCTTGTTTGGTTTGAGGGGAGGGGAGGGGAGGAAAAATGTGATTAGTATACTCTTATACCTTTTTAAACATTAGCTCTGTTAAAAAATATGAGTCACTTCTCTCTCTACTTCCAAATCCCCCAGCATTGCAAGGGAGACAAAATCTAAGGATTGGTTTATTTTGGGTCATGTAATTACATAAGTCTTTGTGTGCATCTGTAGTGTATTATTTTAGACTGTCCCACTCCCATTAATAAAAACAGAAAACAAGCTGACATTTGGTTTCCTTTGCAGCTCTGTGCTGTATCTGTACATCAGTGAGGTGGTCGCTCAGGTATCCTGTGCTCTTCAGTTTATTGTCTTGTGATCAGTGATTGTGTTTTTACTTTTAAACTAATTGCAACTGGATGTTTGATACTTTATATCTTGTTTGCTTGCCTGAAATACACTTTTGGCTCTTGCTTGAGGCTACCAATGATCCTTGTGGCCATTGTAAAGCTTTCAAAATGAATGTTGTATATTTAAAATTAGCAGTCACTTTCATTACTGTTCAGACTTTGGAGCTAACCTTTTTGGAAGTATGTGGCTTCACTGTTGTAATATGTCCTGTTGCTAGTTACTTGTAATGTTGATTTACAGAAATGAGTGTAAAGAGAAAGAATACAGAGTCTGTATGTTGTTATGGATGGGGATGAAATGAAAAGAAATAACATGATCCAGCCAGGTCGCATATGCGTGTGCTTCACTAGTAAATTACGTGTAGTGCAACTTGAACTATCCTGTCCCAAATCTCTCTTGAAACCAACATTACACTTTAAGGTTGTCTTGCTGGATCCTTGTATATGTAATCATTTTTACAATGTGCCTCCATTGCGTCAAGAGAGTAGCCTTTCTACTTTGGATCTGATTCTGTATACTTGATGGAAAAATTTGGTTCCAGTGTTAAAACTTTAATTTTTTTATTTCATTTTGTAGTAGTGCAAAACTAGCATTATTTAAGGTTGTCTTTGTGAATTTTCTTTATTGTAATTCTCAAGTTTGCTTCAAGGGGTTGCTTTTTTGCGTTTACAGTTTGACTGGACATTTTTGCAGCATCATTGAACCTCTCCCTCCTTGTTTTTTCCCTCTTCTCCCTTCATTGGACATATTCTTATCCTCCCCTACTTCTATTTCCCCTCGCATAGAACCCTAATAATTTTTTCCTTTTCATAAAAAGTTATATGTTTTCTCTTTTTGGGTCCAGGTTTTGTTTGGAATACTTTTGCTTGTGTATCTTCCTACTTTGGATCCTTATCCAGGTTATACCCCCATTGGGAGTGACATGATTGTTGAAGTTGCATATGATGAACTCCCTGGAGGAGAGATGATATGTCCTGAGAGGAATGCCAACGTATTCTCGAGTATGTATCACACATTTTGTATAACATTTTCGAACATTTAAAAAATATTGTGGATAGTTATTGGAAAATGCTTTAATAATTATTGTGAAGAGGATTTGGAGCAGCACGCTCTGGGTTGAATAAGCTATTATTTTTTTCATGTTTTCTGCTGGTAGTATTACATGATTTTGATATGATCCGCACGCACTCCACTGGACCAGTATCCTTTAAAATATACTCTCTGAGTAACTTGTTTTTGATTACTTCTTCCGTTGGCAGGAATAATATTTTCTTGGATGAATCCCCTCATGAAACTAGGATATGAAAGACCACTGAATGAGAAAGATATATGGAAATTAGATACATGGGAACGGACAGATACACTAATCAATAAGTATACCTTTTTCTCTTCAAGTGCTATCTTTCTACTTAAGTTATTACCTTTTAATTTTGCTTCATAGTACCTCTTGACTCTGCAGGTTCCAGAAATGTTGGGCTGAGGAATCTCGGAAGCCAAAACCGTGGCTTTTAAGAGCATTAAATGCAAGCCTTGGAGGAAGGTATGGATAAATGAGGAATAATCGGTCCCAATGCCCTTTTGTTATGTTCCCTTTTTTACCCTGTTGGAAAACTAGATTAGATAAATGTTATGGAGACAAAACAGAAAAACAAGAGGCGGAAGAACAATGTGTGTTAATTGATTGGTAGCCTATATCTGATATCTCAACTTATAGTAGATGCTAGATAAATATTAGGATGATGGTTTTCAATTTTCATTCATCAATCAAGCTCTAATAAATTGCTACATGGGTTTGGTGTTGGCCCCCCTCCCATGGTTGGATGTAATATTTTGTATCTTTTCTTTTTGTTTTTGCATTTTCCTCTAGAAGCACATGATCGTTGAAGCTTTGGGGTGCCAACCTAGTTGGATTTCAAAGCTTCACTATGATGCTTTCTGTAGTGAAACCTTTCGTCATAAAAAAAATCGAGCTCTAATGGATAAGCAAGAATAAATCCAGAATTACCACCCTTGATTTGGGGCCAATACCTCCTTAATTCACGATGCATCTTTAATTTTGACAATTTATAATATTCATAATGCTTAGCCTATACCTCAATTAACTTAATTTATACTAGTTTCTAATGGAGGAATATTACAAGCTCTAATTTTTTGTCAGATCAGACACTCATTTATCAGTGTCCAACTTCATCAGTCACCTACAGTTAGTTTGTGTACACCATACACGATTTTATTGTCTAGGACATCCTTAATTCATAGAACTTCCTCAATTGCTTTGTCTTCTCTTTGCATTTCCTCCTTTATCTAATTTCAGTGAAGAGATTTCATTAGAAGGGATACAGAGAAAATGAATATATCCTTAGCTAGTCTCTTAACTTATAACGTTGTCTTTTTGCTGTATCTTTTAGCCAAGAATATCTTATTGTCATCCCTTTATATTTCTTATCACTTTCCTAGTATTTTTTTTAATATATAAAAAATTCACCCAAAATACCAGCGTGCCTAGACTATAACTTTCTAGCAGCTGAATAGTGTAAAAATAAATGGTTGGTGATATCAATTCTCGAAGTTTAAGAAAAAGATAAACCAAATAGGAGGATAGAGGGCCATATGTAGTCATCCTTTTAACTTCGTATGTTTTGGCTATGTAACCCTCTATATTGGTGTGGTGCTTTAACTATAGATTGGGGTTAGCACCATCTATTACTGGTTCATAATCAGAGCAGAAATGTAAAAACGATAATACTTAGTGCTGTGAAGTTGATTTTCATGGGTTACTCAGTAAATCTTCTTTTACGTAGTAAATATGTTTATGACAGGGAATGCACTTGTTGTTCAGCATTAAACTGCAGGTGTTTTTACTCCTTCAGTGTTTATAATTATATGCATTTCATTAATTTTTATTCATTTTGCTTCCTGTAGGTTTTGGTGGGGAGGCTTTTGCAAGGTGACCTTCAAATTTTGTTGTTGATTAAGATTTCATGGATGAATCATGGATTAAATTAGATAGGATAGTTTTTCTGATTTTATTAGGGTAGTTTTCTGTTTTTTTCTTTCAACATTATATATGATTTCTCAATAAATGCTAATAATTTGTTTGTAATAACATGATCAACTGTCTAGCACAAGAATACATAGAACATTTTAAGCTGGTAATTCGTTTTGTTATATATCTACTGCTGAGCTGAACATTATGATGCTTAATATATTTATGCATCCACTTAGAAGGTACCATAATATCAACTATCAATTTAAGTCGGTATTAGAGCTCATGGACATATATCGATCAGTGGCTTGGTTTACTGACAATCTTGTGTTATAACTTCAGTGTAAAATATATGAAGACCATTTCATTTGAATATTTCAAACTGTACTTTTGCATGGTTAAACGGCTGAATTGAAAACTTTATATCTGATTTATTTTTTTCTTTTGCTTACAACATGTAGATCGGCAATGATATTTCCCAATTTTTGGGCCCACTTATATTGAATCAGCTCCTACAGGTTAGTTGCTATTTTCTTGAATTGTCTCTGGTTAAATACTGATCGTGCACATTTAGTGGCCTAATCCCAAAATTTATATTACACATGCATGGACAAAAGTATCCTCTAAACGTCCTTTTAGTTTTATTTTTAACAGTTGTCATAGTGTCACTTGACTTGTCCTACAAATTGTCTGCAGGCTATGCAAAATGGTGACCCGTCCTGGACTGGCTATATTTACGCCTTCTCAATATTTGTTGGAGTGGTATGATTCAAATCTATTTAAAATCTTGATTGGTGATAATTGGTTTCATTAAATTCATCATAAAGCCAGCAGTTCTGATGCTTGTATTTTTAATTTTGCTACGTTATGCTGATTGCAAAGATTTTACTATTGTTCTTGTACATGTTTAGCAATTGCTTCTGCATGTTTACAAGTGTTGACAAACAATAACAACATTTTGTGGTAAATTTGTCTGATCTTGATGGCCACATGATGGAATTATGTGCAAGTAATTTATGTTTTTTCATGTTTTGACTTATTTGAGCCTATCTAAATTTCTCTTTGGTAGGTCTTTGGTGTGCTATGTGAAGCTCAATATTTTCAGAATGTTATGCGTGTTGGGTTTAGGTTAAGATCAACATTGGTAAGTCCTTTTTATTTTACATACATTTATTCACACTGTTGTTTCCTTTTTCTTTGTTTGTCAAAGGACTACTTGACCTAAAAGTTTAAGCCATTTAATGGGTAACGATTTTATATTGAAAGATAATTAGATTTGTGATAAAGTCTTTTTATGCTAAAAGTATTTAAAGTTTTCTGTTTTTGATCCATACTTCCCCTGCATTTGCTGTACCTTTCACCTTTCTATTCTTACCGAGTCCTAGGGGAATTAAGGTGTTTTTGTTGTATCCAAACCAATGAGGTCACTTGGTCAACTGCTTTGAAATCTAGCCATGTAAATATTTTGGGTCTATTGATCTTATCTCAGGAATGACAATGTGTTGGGAACACGCCTTAATTGTGGACACCCCTAGCTACTTTAGTTACAGTCTTCTTTTATGGTTGACTTAATTTCAACCTCAAGTGTAGAGATTTAGTTCTCTACATTGACTTTAATGACTTAAATAAAATGCTAATGCTTTGGCAACTTAGCAAGTTTTGTTGTTATTAAATGCATGTTTCTATTGAAATTTTAAAACCCAAATTGTAAGACAGTGCATGTTTCTACTGAAATTCATCCTACTCAATAAGTAGTTGCATTTAACATGTTGAGTTTGATATTCCATTTATTTTTGCCTCTTGTTTTCTTCCTTGAAGGTGGCTGCTGTATTTCGCAAGTCTCTAAGGCTTACTCATGAAGCACGAAAGCAATTTGCAACTGGAAAAATAACCAACTTGATGACTACTGACTGTGAGGCTCTTCAGGTATGATTTTATTTCTAGTGTCTGATGTCTAAATTCAACTAAGCAACCCCAAAACAACTTTTATATTATTCTGGGAAGTCTGATGAACATACTCGGGGAAATGGTTGTGGAGTCTGAAACAAGAGATACTAAAATAATTTACTTGTTGTAAACAAATTCTTGAAACTCTTGTTTGCTATAAACTTCCTTAGCAGTATGTTTGATGTAATATTGCCTCTGTGATTAATCTCACACCAATCACAATTATATTTTTTCTCTTGGACAGCAAATATGCCAGTCACTTCACACTTTGTGGTCAGCTCCACTTCGAATTATTGTTGCTTTGGTTCTTCTTTACCAACAACTTGGTGTTGCTTCCCTTCTTGGTGCCTTGCTGCTAGTTCTTATGTTTCCATTACAGGTACAGGAGTCCACCTACTTATTTTCTCTTCACTTTCAGAGGACTAGAATTTATTAGTATAAATAAATATACTCTCAGGAAGGGTAATTAAATTAAACTACTGTATCACATTTCAGTATATTTCTTTCCTTCCTCTCCCAAACTTATCATTTGATTCCTTCCTGGAGTTTCATGTAATTATAGATCTTGCAGTTCATGATTTGAATTGTAGGGTTCTGCTAGTTATTGATTCTATCATAAGGAGAATATCAAATCATTTTAAAACTTACTGTACATGAATGAATTGGTGCAATCTCATATTATAGATACAAATCACACAATACTACAATTGGTTATTTTCTCTCTTTTTAACTCCTTATTCACTATTCTCATGTAAGAAATTGTTAAGTCATATGAGCTTAAATTGTTAAACGGAAATGAATTGAATGATCTCTTTTGAACTTATCCTATTTGATTATTCAACTATTTCATGTCACTCAATTCATGCATGCGCTCTATTTGGCTGATCCATTGCTTCACCTCCAATTTTTCAAAATAGAGGCTTTTCAAACTGCTATATAAACTTATAATTCGATATAACTTATATATTTAAGTTATTTTCATTGTCCTGAATCTCTTACAATTATGATTCATTCCATCAAGTTAGTGAGGTGTGCTCATACAAATCTACTTTTGGAAACACCAATAAGTATCTTTTGCAAGTTAATAATCTACATTAACAATTGCATTTGTAGGTTTATATCAATGGTCTGGCCTTTGTTTATCATTATGGAACCTTACTGAAAACACAAATTAATTTGATCTTCTGACTTTAGCAATGTGTTTGTGGAAACAGACATTTATCATCAGTAGAATGCAGAAGTTGTCTAAGGAGGGATTACAACGTACAGACAAAAGAATTGGTCTTATGAATGAAATCTTAGCCGCCATGGACACTGTAAAGTATGTCTTTTGCCATTAATCATTAATTGCGAGTATTATTTAGTTATATTATTCTTTCATATATAAAATGTTAAGTTGTAACAGTTTTGTTGTTGGTTACGGGGACTTGGCTTAGGTATTATGCATGGGAGAGTAGTTTCCAGTCTAAAGTACAAATGGTCAGAAATGATGAATTATCATGGTTTCGGAAAGCGTCATTACTTGGAGCGGTAAGACATACAATTCAAGATATTAGCGTTCTAATTGTATTCATCTGGGCTGTTAGAATTTTAGTAATCTCAGGTTGCACTTCTGTGGGCTGGTAGTATAAGTTACTATTATAAACTGCTAAATATCTGCTACGTAAATATAGTTTCCATTAAGTAATAGCCTCTGTAACTTTCTTTCTCTTACAATTGTTTCTATCTAAAGTTGAATGAAGAAACCATGATCAATGCCATAATGGATTGCTTCCTGTCCAACAAGTGATTTTTATTAATGAGACAGATAGTAGTACACTTGATGATTAGGTTTGATAAATGGATAAAAGACCACATTCTGGATAACTATTTTAATGGACATCCATGGCAGTATTGAAAGTGACTTGAAATTGTAATTAAATACAATAATGAAACTGATTACCTGTTCAATTGTGTAGTTGATGGAATCAATCTTTCAACGCTAAGGTAAGAGAAATGTAACATGTGATGAATGATAGATGGATGATTTCTGAACAAAGAATGATTGTTACCTAACCAATTAACAGCTCACTTTTCTAAAGGGATGATTTTGCGTTTCACTTCCCTTTTTAAATAAAGTAAAATCTCAGTGAAAGGTCCAAGAGTCCCCTCTATACAAAAGCACAGATCAAATAATTACTGCAGGAATTTAGTGCAGAATTATCTTGATGTACAGTTTTCTACTGTTGCAATTTCGTAAAATATAGATGTTTAGCTTGGAAAACTATTTGTTTTTATCCTGCTATTGATTCTTGACTCTACCCTTGTATTTATTGACTTCTTTTTCGGCAGTGCAATGGATTTATACTAAATAGCATTCCAGTTTTTGTAACTGTGATTACATTTGGAGTCTTCACCTTGCTTGGAGGGGATCTGACACCTGCTAGAGCTTTTACATCACTTTCTCTGTTTGCTGTCCTCCGATTTCCTCTCTTCATGCTTCCTAATACTATAACTCAGGTTAGGTTATTCTCATTTGCACCTTTCTTTTTGTTTCCTTAATTTCGCAGCTGGATGCCTTCATATGTTTTTACTCTCCATTCCTCTTCTTTCTCTAACAAAGTTTAATTATTGTATAATCGACAGAATGAACTAACTTGTTTGGTTTATGATGGATAAAAAGATGGAAATGAAAAACTTGCTTACTTTTATTGTTGCCTTCTTAAATGAGTTGAGTGGGAATTAATTCTGCACCAGTGTAGTTCACTTTGGTTAATTCTTCTTTTTGTGTTAAAGGTGGTTAATGCAAATGTATCTTTGAAACGACTAGAAGATTTGCTCTTAGCAGAAGAGAGAATACTTCTACCAAATCCACCTCTTGATCCAATTTTACCAGCTATCTCAATCAAGAATGGATACTTTTCTTGGGATGCAAAGGTCCATATCCTTCTGAGACTCTGATGCTTATATATTTCATCAATACTTGCTGAAAGGACTTGTTCACTGGCGCTCTAGTGCTGGAAAGCATTTTTTTTTTATCATTTTTATCAATTGAAATGAACTCATGTTGATGTAGTATTAAAATATTTTTTTCAACAAGTGTGTGGTGGTCATACCGAATTTTGTTGTATTTGATTGTGAAGGTCCTAGATCTTGAATTTTCTAGAAAAAAGCTGATAGTTCAATTTTTTTCTTCAGGCGGAGAGACCTACATTGTCAAACATAAATGCGGAAATACCTGTTGGCTGTCTAGTTGCAGTTGTTGGCAGTACAGGAGAAGGGAAGACGTCATTAGTGTCTGCAATGCTTGGAGAAATTCCTCCAATTGGCGATTCAACTATAGTTTTGAGAGGAGCAGTTGCTTATGTACCCCAAGTTTCATGGATTTTTAATGCAACTGTAAGTTAATATTATATTCTATTCACTAGTTCATAATTTTTACAACTGTGAGAAAGAAGATAGGAAGGTTCTGAGAGAGAAAATGGAAAGTAAACAGATATCTAGTAAATAGGACAATTTTTTTAAATATGGGTTGAGCCTTATTCAAAATTAAGCTGCAAGCATAAGTGGGAGGAGGCATTTCCAGGTGCTATTAGCCGAAATCCCAGATTGACCAGATATAACAAAGGCAGTCCTTACAAGGCTTATATCTACTATTGAGCCACGCTTATTTGCTTTGGGCCACACACATTTATCCACAATCAAGATGTCTAGTCCAGCCATAGGACACGAGGGGGGTGTTGAGATATGTGAGCAATTCAGTGCTTACACAGCTTGGACAGTGATAAGTACCCAAGCTGTTGGTGAACCTATCCTCAGAAGCTAGCTATTAAAGAGGATGAAAGAAACATTTAAATATTCCACCAAGCATCCCATACTACTCGATATGGGGCCTAGGCAACTGATAATATTCAAGTTCCAAATAGTTTTCACTTTATAAACCAATTTTGTTTTATAAACCGGTTTTGTTATATTGAGTTTAGTCTAAAGCCCAAATTTTAAGATTATGCTAGAGATTCTACTACTCTGGCATGCCCTTTTCTGATGGTTTCCTGTAGTTTTGAAGTCCTGCGCTGTGAATTTGGCAATCACCGCTTTCTGTTTTTTAGAATGTGATTTAAAAATCTCTATTATTTATACTCTGTAATAGAAGTTTTGGAAATAGGTGTGTAGGGGCTGAAAGGTTTCCATTTCAAGAAGGGACAAGACTTAGGTGTAGTGTTTTTGGTGATTCTAGTATTGTTCCCTTGTCAAAATTGGACTTTTACGGTTTTACCAAAGTACCCCGTTTGACTAACCTCAATATTAATTGTTGAGGTGAAACTCCAAAACTGGGAAATAACACCTAAGACACTTAATAGGGCAGCCTATTTGTCCTTCTCAAAATTCTGCTAGAGCTTACACAAAGATTTGCATTTGGTGACTTTTGTAGATTTCAGGATTGAAAAAGTTGGAGTCCCTCAAAGATGGATTTTCTAATGAATATGCATCTACCATATAAGCGATAGGTTCTTATCAGTTCATAAAATTGTGTTTGATCCAGTTTGTTGTTTGATCTTGTCATATTTATTATATTACAAAATATAGTGCTATTAACCATAAAGTAACCTGAATTTATCCCATTAGCCATTTGATTATTATCATGTCTGTTAATGTGGGCTTTTGATATCTGACACTTTGTTTATACAGGTACGGGATAATGTTTTGTTTGGTTCTGTCTTTGACACAACAAGATATCAAAGGGCAATAAATGTGACCGAACTGCAACACGACCTTGAGTTACTTCCTGTGAGTGTTTATGAGCAATAGCATTTAACTGCATACATTGAATGCTCTGTTTAATTCTTGAGTTACTTCCTGTGAGTGTTTATGAGCAATAGCATTTAACTGCATACATTGAATGCTCTGTTTAATTCTTGTATTTATGTTGGTTGACTTGCTTCCTTCTTTTTACTCGCATACTCAATGACTAGGGTGGTGATCTTACTGAAATTGGTGAAAGAGGGGTTAACATCAGCGGTGGCCAAAAGCAGAGAGTTTCCATGGCTAGAGCCGTGTACTCAAATTCTGATGTGTACATCTTTGATGACCCCCTAAGTGCTCTGGATGCGCATGTTGCTAGACAGGTTACCTTCATGTCAACTGACTCCACTATAAAGAGACTTCATGATATTTCTGTTGCTTGACTATTCTGTCTCAAAAGTAAATTTATGCTATAGCATTGCCTTCTGGTCATCTTTCATAAATCATGACTGTTAAATATTGACACTAATTACCACCTAATTAAATTGTTTCTGATGCTCGAGTGCTGTACATACACATGATCTGGCAATTGTTTAGTTCTTCTATAATATAGTAATATATGATTAAATTTGTGATTTATAGTGAGTTTATGTCTAGGATTTTATAGTGGCGGGGGCTCCTTTTTTATTGATAAAAAAAATGCACTTCCTCTTTCTTTGGCAGTATATGCCATGAGGCGTGCCTTCTATTTACATTACTTTTTTCAATACTATTGTTCTATTTTCATATAACATGCATGTACATGACCTGCTAATATCTGCGATTTATCTTACATAACATGACACATATGACCTGGGGTCAATTCTATTGGTGATTATCATGGTTATATTCTTGGTGATACTGAATACAGCATGCAATTAGTTTTCTCAGTTCAGTTCTGTTGCTTAAAATGGAAATGCCTCAGTTTATGTTGTTGAAACTTGAAATTTGATGTACAATCTTTGTATTATCTTAACACTGTCTAATCTGCACTGCTATAATATCTAGGTTTTTGATAAATGCATCAAGGGAGAATTGAGAGGGAAGACCCGAGTTCTTGTTACGAATCAGCTGCATTTTCTTTCACAAGTTGATAGAATCATTTTGGTCCATGAAGGTATGGTGAAGGAGGAGGGAACTTTTGAGGAACTCTCTAACCATGGACCACTGTTCCAGAAGCTTATGGAAAATGCAGGAAAGATGGAGGAGTATGAAGAAGAAACGGTAGATACTGAAATCACAGATCAGAAGACCTCCTCAAAATCAGTGGCCAATGGAGAAGTTGATGGTTTTGCAAAGAGTGGAAGTAAACCAAAAGAAGGAAAATCTGTCCTTATTAAACAAGAAGAACGGGAAACAGGGGTTATCAGCTTGGGTGTTCTAATCAGGTAAGAAGATTAAATGAATGTAAATGAACTGAAAGATAGTGATTTGCAACCATTTGTTGCACCTGCACAAATTTGTGGGATGGAAAATGTCATTCTTAATTGTAACCCCGATGATTGACATCCATAGGGATATGGAGTACAGTGCATATTTATGCCTTTCTTTTTCCACTTGCACCTTTTTCGTTTAGTCTTTATTGTCTTGGGCTCTTTTTAGGTACAAGAATGCATTAGGAGGGTTTTGGGTGGTTCTGATACTATTTGGATGCTATATTGCTACGGAAACGTTGCGGATATCAAGTAGCACATGGTTAAGCCATTGGACTGATCAAAGTGCTACAGAGGGTTACAACCCTGCCTTCTACAATATGATATATGCAACTCTATCATTTGGTCAGGTATTGTTCTTTTATAAGATCACTTTTTAACTCTCAATCTGATTGAACTGCATCTATGGAGCGTATTAATATCAAATTGCATATTTCAGGTTTTGGTGACTTTAACAAATTCTTATTGGTTAATCATATCAAGTCTTTATGCTGCCAGAAGGTTGCACGAAGCCATGCTTAGCTCCATATTACGGGCTCCAATGGTGTTTTTCCAAACAAATCCACTTGGAAGAGTTATCAATAGGTTTGCAAAGGATCTGGGTGACCTTGATCGTAATGTAGCTCCATTTGTGAATATGTTTCTAGGTCAAGTGTCCCAGCTTCTTTCAACCTTCATCCTCATAGGCATTGTCAGCACAATGTCCTTGTGGGCAATACTGCCATTGTTGGTGTTGTTTTACGTAGCTTATCTGTACTATCAGGTATAGTCATTACCACTATTTTATTGCTTTTACTCAATCGAATTCATATTTTGAGATAAATTCTCTCTCCTATAATTTCTATGTTCTAGAGCACTGCTCGTGAAGTGAAGCGCTTAGACTCGATTAGCAGATCTCCTGTTTATGCACAGTTTGGAGAAGCATTGAATGGCTTATCAACAATTCGTGCTTATAAAGCATATGATCGTATGGCCGATATAAACGGGAAAGCCATGGACAACAACATTCGATTCACATTGGTGAACATAAGTGGAAACCGATGGCTTGCAATCCGATTGGAAACTGTGGGAGGCCTCATGATATGGTTTACTGCAACCTTTGCTGTCATGCAGAACGGTAGAGCAGAAAACCAGGAAGTATTTGCATCCACCATGGGGTTGTTACTTAGCTATACTCTGAACATTACTACTTTGCTTACCAGTGTCTTGAGGCTTGCAAGTTTGGCCGAGAATAGTTTAAATGCAGTTGAACGGATTGGCACTTACATAGATTTGCCCTCTGAGGCTCCCTCTATAATTGATGATAATCGTCCTCCTCCTGGCTGGCCTTCTTCCGGCTCAATAAGATTTGAAGATGTTGTTCTTCGCTACCGACCTGAACTTCCTCCTGTGTTGCATGGCTTGTCTTTCACCATTTTCCCAAGTGATAAGGTTGGGATTGTTGGGAGGACAGGTGCAGGAAAATCCAGCATGCTTAATGCATTGTTTCGAATTGTGGAATTAGAACGAGGAAGAATATTGATTGATGATTATGATGTTGCGAAGTTTGGGCTTGCTGATTTGCGCAAAGTTCTGGGCATCATACCACAAGCTCCAGTTCTCTTTTCAGGTATTTATGATATAATGATTTTTCTGAAATTATGTTGTAGTGTTTGATACCGATGCTAAGGTTTTGTTTCAGATTCATCTGTGAGATAACCAAACAGAAAATGTTCAGTCAGGAGTTATTTGTCCAAGTTGTGCATATAATATATGATGTTGAAGGGGTGTTCGATGCATTTTAAGTAATTTTAAATTATTAGAATACGAATTAAGAATAGTCAATACCTGGGGTCCCTAAACTAAATTATTAAACCAAAATAAACTTTGATAATAATACTCCATAAAATTCAATTAAATTATGATAGTGATACAAAGATGAACACTTATGGATGATAAGATTTTTACACCCAACAAGAATGGGAATAATTTGTGGGCTCTCCATAATTTCATTTGTATATTCCATAAATTGACTGTCAAATTTAATGACATCAATTAAAATAATCACTTTTATAAGTTCAAAACTTGAAATAAGCTCTTCGAAATGTCTTCAGAGTCCAACTTGATTAAGTTCAAGTGAAGATAATTAAAAAATGTGATACCACTAGAAACTGCTTTTGCCACTGTTATTGATTGGTGAGCTAGTTAACCTCATCATTGAAAAGACTCTTGCCAAATGTAGTCTAGAAATATTGCGAGAGCTTAGAGGTTAGATCAGGCTCAACCTTATTTTCTATGTGTACAACTGATAGATAGACTGGCTATATTTTGTCAAGTTGAATTATTTCATTTTTATATTTTAATTATATACAAAACATAGAATATAAAAGCTAAATAATATCATTGTAATAACATTAAGCTCGGCTCACACTTTGTAGGAACTGTAAGATTTAATCTTGATCCTTTCAATGAACACAATGATGCTGACCTCTGGGAGGCTCTGGAGAGGGCACATTTGAAGGATGTTATACGGAGGAATTCTTTGGGGCTGGATGCTGAGGTAAATGCAAATAGGTGTTTCGGTAGTGGTGGTTGTGTTACTGATTATTGTTGAAAATGGTCGCTGACGTTCTTTTATGTTTTAGAGTTCTGCTTAAGTGCACCATATAATTGAATTCACCCGCCTTTTGCTTTTTGCATTTGTCATTGGTTGCGAATATTTTTACTGTGAGTGGTTTGTGATGTATTTATCACTTGTGAGGGCTTTAGTGATTTGGTAGTGTAGTCAGACATGCATAATTGCTGATTAATTCTGAGTAATTGCATAGTGAATTAATGCTGAATTTAGAATATGGGTGCTATATATTCCTGGTATTTCCTCGATTCCTTTTGTTTGTAGCTTGTTGGCCCTGTTCATGGGTACAGAATGGACCAAAGTAAGAATTTGACGAATGAGATAAACTTGTGTGCAAGCCTTGCTCTAGTTTGTCTCATCACCTTCGGGATTAAATTCTTAGACTGTTACTTCGTACTTTTAGAATTTGGCTTACGAGGAATTAAACAGTCGTGTTTGGTTTACCGAAATAGTGGCAAAGCAGGCAATAACCTGCATTTTCTTGGTGCTTGTTTTTGCTGTTTTGTGGTGTATTAGGGATGAGCATAGTATGAGATTATGTGCCAGAGATCTCATAGCTGTACATCTTCTATTCCAATGAGCAGTTTATCCAACATTCCAATGAGGGGATTGGAGCTCCTTTTTAGTTGATGCTTCTCATCTGCTCCTGGGGCTTAGGTTATGTTATTTCCTTAGCCTAATTTGGCATCCTAAAATGATAAACTGTGTACCTACTCTATTGTGGATATGCTTTAGAAGTATGGATTATCCATTTTTTGTTTTAGAAATATATATCGTTGGAACCATTATTTATTAGTGGAAGTGTGTGGTATCAAGGTATCCGAGGCAGGAGAGAACTTCAGTGTCGGACAAAGGCAATTGTTGAGTCTTTCCCGGGCTTTATTGCGTAGATCAAAGATATTAGTACTTGACGAAGCAACTGCAGCAGTTGATGTTAGAACAGATGCACTCATACAAAAAACAATCCGAGAGGAATTCAAATCCTGTACAATGCTCATCATTGCTCATCGCCTTAACACTATTATTGATTGTGATCGGATTCTCTTGCTTGATGGTGGTAAGGTATGTGCTCAAAATTCCAACCATAGAGATGGTTAACTCATACTATGGTTAAAATCCTTTGCCACTGTTGAGTTATACTATGTCACTCTTTACTGAATTTTTTTAATTGAAAATATGGTGCATGTTTACTGAATCTTTTGTTGAAAATATGGTACATGTTTACTGAATCTTTTATCGAAAATACGAATCTTGTTTGAATAAACTTCTTTTGCTTGATGGTGGTAAGGTATGCGCTCAAAATTCCAACCATAGAGATGGCTAACTCACACTATGGTTAAAAGCCTTTGCCACTGTTGTGAGTTATACTAGTGTCATTACCTTAAATATGGTGCATGTTTACTGAAACTTTTTATTGAAAATATGGGGCATGTCTGAATAAACTTCTTTTTGAACTCATAAACAGTTACGCTAAAAAACAATTATCGGAGAAGACAAAATGACGTAAATTTCTTTACAAGCTCTTTAGCTAATACATGAACTTAAAAATCAGAATTTGGAGAAATTATAAGAGAACTTTTATAAACAAGCAAGCTTATGCATGCTACTTTTTGTTTGTGGAAAAATTTATTTCATGATTCTTATTTTTTCTCTCCTAGAAATGTTAATGAAGACGTTTATCTAGATAGAACCATGGTCAATCATCTTTTGATTTTCTAGCTGGATGGATGAATTGACAGTGTCATTTGATGATGTTGTGTATCTAGTCTAGTCTTACTCCAATGTGAACTAGTAATGTCAATGTAATATACATGGAAGATTTTTCCAGGAAAATTGATATTTTGAATTAGTTGTCGTTATGAAGACTCCCTTAAATTTGACTCAATCTCTGACATGATAATGGCTTTAATTCAGTGTTATATTGATGCTATAATTTTATGTTTAAAGGTTCTTGAATATGATACCCCTGAGGAGCTGCTGTCAAATGAAGGTAGTTCTTTCTCTAAGATGGTCCAAAGCACAGGAGCTGCAAATGCGCAATATTTACGCAGCTTAGCACTTGGTGGGGATAAATCTGAAAGACAAGAAAATAGCCATCTAGATGGACAGAGAAAATGGCTGGCTTCTTCTCGGTGGGCTGCAGCAGCCCAGTTTGCTCTCGCTGTTAGTCTCACCTCATCCCATAATGACCTACAACGGTTGGAAGTGGAAGACGACAATAGTATTTTGAAGAAAACAAAGGACGCCCTGATAACTTTGCAGGGGGTTTTGGAAAGGAAGCATGATAAAGAAATTGAGGAATCTTTAGAGCAGCGTCAAATATCCCCCGAGGGATGGTGGTCATCTCTTTTTAAAATGATTGAAGGTATTGTTTCAATCTATCTTTTGCATATCCTTCATGAGCACAGATTATGCAAATCGAAATAATTTTAGAACTCCAATTCATATAGGCACTTAAGAAAACATTTCTCTCTTACTGTCCAATTCAAGTTTCTGAATTAAAAGTTAAGGAGCACCGGCACCTCTATTGAGTAGTATAATGATGTGATTGACACTTTTTAAATACGACAGTTGTTGGAGATGTCTTCAACACTTGTCAGACACATCTCAACCGTGTTACAATTAAAAAAGTTTCAGTTCAAACCACTTCCTTTCATCTTAACATGGCTTGAGCACAAATAAAGAGAGTGAATTGAGACTTAACTATAGACACCTTCTAGACGCTACTATTATAAAGAAGTAAAAATAAAATGAATCAATAGAAGAAAACAGCTTGCATTATAAATTTTACAAGACTCGTAATATGTTTTTGGGTTTGTTTTCACGAGACTTTTATTTTAATTATTTAGAGGTGTATTCGTTAATTTTTTTTTGTGAATTATGTAAATTGTAATTCTCAATTTAGATTTTTTTGTTATGTTGATTATATATTTTTGCTGTGTTGTCTGTGTTTCGATCTTTTGGACATTAACATTGTCTTGGTGTCTGTGTTAGTGTCATCTTTGTATTGGAGTCGGTCCCTTTATAGATTAAAGTAATTTTTCGGATATATTTTATTGTAAAATGAATGATCATGTAAACATACCCTAAAAGTTTAAAAATAATTTGTCCCCCATGCAACGTGATGGGTTTCTGAAGAAAGCATTAATTTAGAAGGCCACAACATGATTTTGGGATTTGTTTGTTTTTCCCTAATTTAGTTGGTTATATGGCTTAGACAATTTTACTATGCTAATTTTAGACTGGCGTTTCAATGAAATTTTCATGATCAAGAATCTTTCGTTTTAGAATGTGATTGGAGATAAGCATATAATTTCATATTTAATGTAACTGGATTTGTTGTGCCTCTCTATTAGGTATTGCTATGATGAGCAGATTGGCCAGGAACAGGCTCCATCAATCAGACTTTGGTTTTGAGGACAGATCAATTAACTTCGATGAAGTTGATATGTAGGGAAAGCTACACTACTTCAGATATCAGCTCTCACACATAGCTGATAACTTTAGATCAAATCGAGAGACCAGAGTTTTTGCTAACTCTATTTTGGCCCGTAGCTCGAGCTCTACAACCGAGCTATGATATGGTAGGAAATGCAATAAATATCAGAAGAAAATCAACTTAGATTTTTTTTAGCGAATAGGACTTGTCATTTTGTTTTGGTGAGTAGAACATTTTATTATCTAGTGTCGTAATTTTTGTTGCCTAAAGAATTGTCTTTAAATGCTCGATTCAGGTCCGAGATACTTTTAATATTTAATGTACCGCTGCAATGCTACAAAACTTCTGCTTGAGTTTATTCATGCATCTTTCAAGATTACAGTGAAGGGTTTATAAATTTAATATTATCTTTACATTGCATGGCATGACAATTTTTAGGTTGTAGCAATTCTGAATTGTTTTTTATGTACATATTTATTCGTAACTATTTTTTATTACAATAACTGTTATAGTGATTGAAATTTTTAATATGGTAACTGCTTTATATTATCATCAAAAATGTTGTAACGACTGTTTCAGCTAGTTACTTATAAAGGAAATGCGATCACCGAAACTTCAATTATTTTGTTGATTAAAAGTTTCCACTGTGAATTGGTGAATTTAACCCTTTTGTTAGTTTAATTCCCAAGACGAGTAGAAAAATAAGACACACATTTCCTTATGTAGTTTGAGAAGAGGTATATGAGCGACTATGTTTATTTTGGGCAAGAAAGGAGAGGAAACGTTTTCTTAACTTCTCGTAGTCATGAAATCCTGAAAGGAGTTCGTTGGACTATTCTTCAAATCTTGAGAGTCATTGAATTCCATTCACTTAAAAATGTTTCTTTTGGAGGAAAATCTTTTAAAATGTAGTTTTTTATTTATAAAAGTTTCGAATTTTTTTATCTAGAATTTGAATTTTTTTATATAAAATGTTATATTAAGAGAGAATCTTAAAAAATTAAGGAATTTTTTAGAGTAATTAATTTTTTAGAGTAATTTAACTAATTAAAATTAAAATAAAAAAACTAAATTTCACCTTTAAAAAAATTGAAAATTTTCAAATCTTCTGTTTTTGTTAATATAGCTCTTTTTTTTCCTTCATATTCTTTTCTTCTGTTTATTCTCGCTTATACTCGAGCTATAATCTTCTTAGTCAACATTATAGTATTTTCTTATTAATGCTAAATAATTTGTTTTTCATCAATGTCAACTATGATTATGTTCAATTGATTATAAGGTTATTTTTTAACTAATTGTTGGTCAAAGTTACTTTTTTAGCCAACATAAATTATAATTATTCCTTGATCGATATAAGTTAAGATTTTTTGATCAAAATTATTAGGATTATTTTTCAATGACTATTAAGTTTTTTTTTATTGATATATCTAAGGCTATTTTTTTCATTTGTGTAAGTTAATATTTTTAGTAAACAATGATACAATGGTTTTATGTAGATTATAATTATCTCTTAGTTAAGGTTAATCAGGGAATTTTCATGACGAAGGTTAGTGAGGTCGTTTCCAATTGATATCAATTATATTTTTTTTTCATTGATACTTGTTATACTTTTTTTTTAATATTTGTGGATATTTTTTTCATTAATTGCACTAATGTTATTTCTTGTCCAACGTTGATAAAAATTTCATTTTAATATTGATTGGTGAATCTTTTAACTAATCTTAAGTAATATTTGTTGATGTTAGATAGAAGAATTTCTTTAGTTGGCACCAATTAAAAATTTGACAAAAAATTTAATAATAATCAAAATAATCATAAGTAAAATCCAGTGAAAATAATGGAATTTTTTTTAATAAACTCTTATAAAAAAATAATCTTCATTAACCTAAACTAAAAATATAGAATTAATTAATATTTTTTAATTATTAAAATTAAAGTAATTTTCTGTATTAAGTTATATTTCAATTTTTCTATGCAAATAATAAACAAAATGTTTAGAAGATAAAAATAATTTAAATTAAATGTATTTAAATTTCATAGCTATGAATTTCTCTATTGAATTACATTGGAATTATTCTATTAAAAAAATTAGAAGAGAGTGTGTGGCTAATTTCTTTTATAAAATCATGATAAAGTCTAAACTAAAAACAAACTCTTACGACCACTTACACTCTTTTTAGTGTGGATGCTACTTTTCTCTTCTGCTTATCTTTCTTTTCTTCTACAACGTCATTCCTCACTCACTCACTGCTTCTTCACTTTTCCATCTCTTCTTTTGCCTCTGCACACCATTTACTTTTTGTCTCGTTCTGTCGCTTTCTAAGATGTGGAGAAGCTATAGATCAAACCCATTAGCATTTATATCACAATTTATTTATCCACTTTTATTTAACAAGTGTAGTGATATATACCATTTTGATTTGTTCATATGACAGAAATTAATTGAAGGGCCAAGATATTAATTATCTCAAGTGGCTATGGAGTTATCCAACTTGTTTGTGTCGTTATTGTACAACATTCGATTTGCCTGTAACAAGTTGGTGTTGCTTTACAAGAACCCATTCAATACGCGAAACATGTACAACTTTATCTATCAACGTTTCCCTTCTTCACACTCACCATCAACGTTTCAAGGCTTCTGTAAACACAGTTGTGTTCTTAAATACACAGTCCCCTGTTGCAACAACACCCTATTCTCCCCTCATTTTTTCAGTACATATATAAAAGCTACACAATAGAAACTATCAATTATATTCAATTTTTAGGTCTTATTATTTATTTATTTATTTTATTTTATTTACCTTTACATTTAGTAAAATGTTGTTTTTTTATCTAATTAACTATAAAATCGCTAATAAATTAATATCGTTTATTTAATTTATATATGATATAATTTATAACTGATATATATGATAACTTATAAGATCAACAACATGAAGTTCAACGAAAGAAAGAGTTATATTGTTAGATTTTCAAAAATTAAAGAGAAATAGAATAAACTTTGAAAGAATATATTATTATATTTAAAAATTAAAAGACATAATTAATGTTCCGGATACCAACGTTAGTCTAATACATAAGGAAATTTGATATTGTTATATTGTGAGACTGAAGTACTTAGCTTCTTTTTTTTAATTTAATTTGAAAAACTTCTCTAAATAAACTGCTTTTCTTTTAATTCTCTTTGTGTACTTAGATTATCTTCTGCGATTTAGATGAAATTTTTAAGTTAAACATCTTCTTCTCGATTCTAGAGAGGAGAGGTTATACGTAAAACACACTCTGACGATAAAGTTAGTTTGAGTACAAATAAAAAGAGATATTAATAACAGCTATACCAAAAAGTGTCCTCCTATTTATAAAAATGATGTTGTGTCAGTTCACTCTTCATCAAACCATTAGTACACTCATAATAATAAACCTCATTAGTAATATAAATTTGTACTTAATTTCAATAATAATGTGTTTATTGATTTTATTATCTAAATAAAATAATAAACTCAGTTGGTATTTTTACTTTGTTAAAGAATGAAAATTTTAGACTAATTTCTCGTAGACGAATTATCCTCGAATTACACTATAATCAATTCTTTAAAAAATTAACATATTACAATTTCAAGATTGAGATATTTGATTGAACTTTTATTATAGAACAAAGGTAATTAAGTCAAATTTGGTTTCCTAGAAAAAAATCCATGCCTACGTTAGGTTGTAAATAGCTAAATCACATTAGTTTGAGGTCACTTTTTAAGTTCATAACAGGATACCATAATCACATCCTGTAACATCATTTTTGGAGTGTATGACATGTGGACATGGATACTCAATCTTTTATATATCTATTATAATAATTTTTATTTGTGTTTTGTGTTTACCCTGCACTATTATCATACACTGCATGGATATTTTTTTCTCTGTTAACAATAAAATTTTGTAGGCTTTTACTAAAAACAGTGATATAATTGATATTGACTGGGGGTGGATTTTCTTTGTATTGCAATTTGTTGTGTGTGCAGTAGATACATATCCTTGGTTAGTTGATTGGAAATGGTTAAAATGATAAAATAAGAATAATATTAATAAAAATAGAAAGGAGCATTGGAGGGTGAGAAATTTGTGGTGATTTTATTGCAGAGAGGAAGAGTTGCCATCTGTGTGACACATTTTGTCTGATGGTCGGTCCATCAATTCAGCGGGAATATTGCTGCCTGTTTTCTCTCTCTCTCAAATCATTCTCTTAATATATACATAACATTTTATGTATATAATCTTACTATATTATCTGAATTTTAAATTGTTCAGGGTGTTTCTTTAATCTGTACTTGGAAGAGAGAAAATCAAAGAAAGTGGAAGATAAAATAAAATAAAATTTGATAAATAAATAAAAATAGAAGTTGTTTGATTGAAAAAATAGAAACGATTTGTTGAAGTGAAGAAAAATAAACATTTTTTCAGATAATTTAATTTTTAAAATATATTATTAATTTTTATTACCAATATTTTACTTATGTCTTTATTATTATTATTATATATACTGATGATTTGTATTTATTCCTTTATTTATAATAATAATAATACCAATAATTAATAAAATTAAAAAAATATATCATAGTTAATTATAAGACTTAAATATTTGTTACATATTTGATTATACGGTATTTTAATATAAAAATATCTTTCTTTGTGTGAAGAATATCATGCAGTAGTGGAGGAGGATTACTGGGACGGGATGACTCCCGTATTTTTTTTAGAATTTTGTATATTTATATAATAGAAATGTATGATAATCAAATTAAAAGAATTTTTAATTTATTTTATAATATACGTTATTTAGTTTTAATAAATATCAAATTAAATATAGTAAATAATAAAAAAACATAAAAATTGATTAAATGAATAAAGGAAGAAAATTAAGATGTTTTTATATTCTCTTCTCTACTTCTTCAATTTATTATTTCTACTCGTTTAATGTTTTGTTTCATTTCTAAAGAAAACAAATAAGAAAAACATATACTAATTGTTTTACTCATTTCTTTCACATCTGCTTCAATTTTTTTAAACGTAATTTTTCTTGTTCTTTTTAATATTAAAATATTAATTTCATAATATAGTATTTCAGATACATGAATTTTTATTAATATTCGTGTAAAAAATAATTTTTTTATACATAAAGAATGTTTAAAATACAATAATTTAGTTATACCTTATCTTATTTTTCAAGTTCTTACACTATAATTAATCTAAGTGTTTTTATTTTTTAAAATATTTTTATATAAAATTTTTTGTTAGAAATAAATAATAAAATCTTGACTTTTATGTATTTTTTATAATTAATTTTTAACCTTAACACATATTTCTTTTAGATAATTATACCTCTTAAATTTATTAGTTAAAATAGTTGGTGACAATAAACATATAAATTTTAAATATATTACTTAGCTCAAAATTCTTGATCAAGATATGTGTGCAAGTTCCAATTTATTTTAAAGATTTTCGGGCCCAGACTTAATTAAATGTTAAAATTTGATGGACAAATCACAAGTGAAACTATTTGAGATTATTTTTCTTTACTGAAAATTATTTAAATTGTTGTTTTTTTATAAACCTAACATATTTTACTGTACATATACAGAGAGAGGAACTGTGGTACTATAAAACATAAAACATGTACTAAAAAGTTATGACTAGACAAATCATAGGAGAGAAGTGCTACAAATTTTTTAAAGAACATCAAAATATCCAAACTCACAACTGTGGTATTTACCAAACCACTAGACTGTTTAAATTGTTTAGGGTTTAGATTCTTTATATTCATTGCTTCGGGGATATATATACACCTCTATAAACTTACATGACAAAATTACATCACATATTTCCCCAAGTTTAAATAAATTGTACTTTCTATTTTAATCGAATTTCATTAACACTATCCATAAACAAGAAAGGAAAAAGTAACCAAACTTAAGATATTAAAAGTTTTGGAATATAATTATATACTAATATGTTTGAATTTGGTTAGAAACTAATTTGGATGCATTTTGACCACTTATTATGTATTCTCAATTTTTTTTTATAAACAAATGAATACTACTAAACACAACTTAACCTAATACAACTGAATCTCACACCTGACAAATTACACATAAACTATTAGTTAAATAGGTGTAACTTATTATTTAAGCACGAAAACGTCAAGGTTAGTTCCAGTTTAACATAAAGCTTTCATTTTACTTTGTATATATGTACTGATCTTGAAAAAAACACAACATGTATCATTTGTATTATTATTCTTTAATAGAATGAAATTAACAAATGACAAATGGTAGATTCGTATTAGGATCAAATTAAGTAACTCCAATTTTAGTAAAATTTAGTATAATCATTCTAAAATTAAAAAAGAAAAAACTACAGGCCGATTATCAATATGTCAATTCCTTTTTTTTTGTTTGTTTTATTTTACATTAATATATTTAAATTACACTTAACTAGGAATATAACGGATATATCATATATTTTGTCCCAAATCCTCTCGATAAATATATTTAACTGAAAATATGCAAGTGTAAGTAAATACTGCTTAACAAGAGAGACCCTTATCATCATAATTACAACTTTTTGATTTCTCAATAGGATTAGGATATCTGAAGTTTCTCCATAAATTGTGTTCATGACTAACAATGAAGTTATGAATGTATTCTCATTTATAATATGAAATATCACACCTTTTTCTATAAAATTTTTAAACTATTCTTACTTTAATAAATTTTTTTTCTAAAACACTTCAATGTTAATTAATATCTAACTATTTATTACATAATTTCAATATGTACTGTTTTATTTTTAATAAATATTATATATATGTAAAAATTTATCTATCAAAATTTTCATTCTCCATTTCTTTTTAGTATTGTTTAAGGTTATTTCAGAAAACTAATAAATACAATTATCTTTTTAACTTAAATAAAATAATTATAAACTTTTTTATTTTAACCTATTTATTCTACATTACAATATATATATATATATATATATATATATATATATATATATATATATATATATATATAAACTAATTAAAAATTAGGTAAATAATAAATGATAAAAGAAGTAATTTGTGTTGTCTTGAACTTTACGGTTATATAAAAATAAAATAAATTTAAAAAACACAACACTTATAAAGAAACAAATGTAATATTTGTTAAGAAAATAAGATCATTAATGTTTACTATAACAATATTATATCATATAGTTCATGACAATATGGTTTTAATTAACGAGGAAAGTAAGTAATTACTTTCATCCATTCAATCTTAAATCATACATGCTAAAAAACAATTATAAGTCAGTGAATAGAACAAATTTATTAAATTTATTAAGATGTCTTTAACTCTTCTTTATATAAATAATTACCGTATTATGTTGTTCTTTTATTTAATTGGTTTGTAACATGTAATATATATTATCCAACAATACTCTCTTTCACCTATTCAGTTTATTATATATTAATAATGAAAGAATAATGTGAGTATATATTTAGAATGGTTGTAATTATTGAATTGAAAGAAGTAACTGACATTTAATTTTGAAAAGTTATAAAAGATTAAGCGACTACGAAATAGAAAATCTATTGTAAGTTTGTGTTGATTATAATTGGGGTATATATCACAATAGATATGTATAAATTCAAGCAACATAGATATATTGTACAGCTAGTAGAAGGCAGATGTATAGTACCTATAATATATATTTTTTTTTGAGACGTTACAAGAATCTTAAAAGTGGCATGCACATGTTACACATATGGCAGAAGCTCTGGTACTCATAAATAAGGTCATACTCATCAATATTTTTAGGTCTGAGGTTAATATGCATCCTGGGTCCTCAATTATTGTACACAATTGTTTGTCAGTAAATGATAAAACCTCAGAGAGGGTTGGCAGAGAAGGTGACAGCTTCTCAAACAAGTAATAGACCACAACACTTCAAATTTCTCCCACAAATCTCTTTTAAGTGTAGTTAGAATTTGGTGCCACCCATAATGTTTGTCATTAGGAACTTTTAGCTAGTGAAAAACCTGTTGTTTAAGTTAAATTTTGAGCCCTAGTGAATGGTTTTGTGATCTTTTGTTTGGCTAAATGAGATCTCAGTGGATTGGATCTTGTCCACCCACCATTCAGTATGGTTTGGATAATCACACGATCAAATTATTGGTTCCTCCTACTCATCATACTGTTAGGAAGTTGCTGCATATATACGAGCTCTAGTTTGTTCCGGAAAACATTTGTAGAACCTTCCTTTTGAGTTGTCTAACTTATTTTATGTAAATGCCAGATTAAATAATTTCATGGTAAATAATTGACCTAAGGAATACTATTATATCAATTATTTTCAAATATAGAAAGAGTTGGGTTAATCATTTACCATGAAACCCTATTTTTGGAGTTCAAGCATTTTTTCCGTTTAGGGTTTTCCTCAAAAGCAATCCCCCACTAATAATTCAAACGCACCCCAAATAATAATCCGAAGTTCCTACAAACATATAACTATATAGCTGAATTAATAAACTGTTGCATTATCCTGTCTGTGTTTTTTAACAAGAAGTGAAAGTGAGAAAAGTGATTGTTGTGACGTGAGTAAGTAGTGAAAGTTTGGTTGGCTAAGAAATTTGGTGGTGGTTCAAATTTTTGTCATGAAGCTCACTAAGAAACAAAGGGTGATGAGTAGTGAGCGTTTGGGTTGGCCTTTTGAAGAAAACGGCATGGACCCATGGCACCAAGAATTCCACTTGATGCACTTTTTGCTGGTCTTTCCGAAAACACCAATTCCCACACCAACAAAATGATGGGTCCCTTTGCACCAATTTCTTCTGAATCTCCTTCCAACAAAAGGATGAGGGTGTGTGTCAAATAATTCAAAAATCATTTAGCCTTTTTGGAGAATTGTTCTTTTCCATTGGGACCCAATCAATTTCCCATCAAGTGGAGGGACCCTCTGCTGTTGCTTCCAATCAACATAACATAACATGCCATGCATGCCATGCACTCTTTTGTTTGCCCATCTGGATATTTAGTATCCATCTAATCTCTCCACTTTCACTTCATTACGTTGCTTCCCTTAACTAAATCGACAACATAATTAATGCCCATCAACTTAATTGTCATTTGTTTCTACTCAAAACAAGCATGCATCAATCTCATCACAATTAAGGACAAATATAATGTTTAATTAACTACATCTTTCCTAAACAAACCAATAGTATAAACTTACTTCATCAACACTTCCTTCTGCTTCTTTTCGTCCATCTATTTACAAACAAAAACATATATGTTCTCTTATCATGTCCAAAAGAAAACATTAATTATCTTTTAACTAATGAAGAAATGAAAATCCAAGATTTTGAGTACGTAATTAAGATATGTTTGGCAAGGACTAAAATATAAAAAAATAAAAAGACAAATGAAATCTGGCTCAATATAACATTTGTGTACAAGATCTAGTTTAAATTGATGTTCTTAAAGATAACGATCAGTTGTATTTGTATATATATAATATACTTTGAAAATAGGAATATCATTTGACCTATGGAGTTATTTATTGAAATTTACGAGAAAATGCTTGATGAATCGAAGATAAACTCTTTATTTTTATAAAACACAATGAAATAAAATTTGTTTCTCATTTTCAGAAAAAAATAATAATTGTAACTGACAAAATGTATTTATGTTCTTAACTTTATATTTGCTAATATTTGAATATAGATTAAAAAAACTTATTTGATTTAAATATTTTGAATGGATTGTTTTATTTAAATAATATTTATTTTCAACCTAGACTTAATATATTTTAAAAAATTTAAAAGTAAAAATTATTTATAAAATAAAATATTGAACCTTTTATAAATTCTCAATTAACCTTTTATAAATATATAATTCCTTCTTAGTTTGATCTATATATACACATGCAACACAATCCTAAGTGTCAAATCAAAATTACAAACATGCTAGAGTGTATTACATATATAAAGATGAAGTTAAGAGTGTGTGCAAATTAATTGTTGACATTGCACCGTTATACGCATGTCATAATCCTATAAATGATAGGATAATGTAGTTGCAATAGAGTTAATAAACTGTACGTATAAAATCAAATTGAAGATTCAACACACAGATTAAATCATTGTTTAATAATTTTCATCTCTTTTCTTTCTCTTTAGCTCATATATCATCTTGAGCATATTGAATAACTGTTATTTTAATGTGTTCTTTGACATAAGTAAATCTATTAATGAAAAAAATTACTATTATGGAAATTTTATGCGATATTCTGTTTCTTTAATTTAAAAAAGTTTCTTAATAAGTACATGTTCTTTCAGAGTAAAAACGAATGGTTAAAAAAATCTAAATTAAATTTATTTAAAATATAATTAAGTAAAAATAAATAGAAGATATGCAAATAGGAGTTTCTTTTTTGTTTTTTTTTTTTAAATTCTTTGTCATTCAGATAAGTAAAATATAACACGTATTTGCCTTTTTGAGAAGTGATGTGATAATGTGGAAGTAAAAAATACTATAAAAATCACAAAAAAATATTGTAAAAATTATAGTAATGAATGTCTATTGAAAACGTCTTTAACACTTACTTTTATAGAGAGGGCAGCTAAAGTGTAATTATTATGAAGATAACGATGATTAAAGCATGTCTGGTCATTATTTAATCATCTTATTGCTTATTTCTGTGTACTAACTATAATACCAAATTATGAAACTTAATTGTTCTTTCACTTATCTAATCATAGTGATAAACTGAAAATCATTAGAGCTGTATCAAATATTATAAATATTATATATATATATTTTATTTTATTTTGGAGCAATTATGTTACGTGATATAGATAGAACCTAAGACAATTCGCGAGTACTTCATAGAATAATTTGTAACTTATCCGTTATCGTAATCCTAAAGGATAAAGAAAAGAGGACCACAAAGGTGTTTGGCAACTTTTCTTTTCTAGCATTTGTCTAATCTTCCATGAAACACCTTCGGGCACCACAACCTTACCTATGGTGACATATTATGTATATATAGGTACACTATAGTTACTTTTTTATGACCATATATTTATAAATCATTGCCAACCTACCTCAACATTAATACAAATTAAAGCAAAAAGGGAGGAAGGGGACATTCAAAACAAATTTACCTATTTAATAACATCTAAACCCTTTCAATTATCTTTCCTTATCATCATCATCCTCAGAAGAAAACACAAATTGGACCACAGAATTATATGGTTGGACAACATTTTTATTTTTTTTATTTACGAGATTTTGTGTTGCTGTTTCCGATGTAACATTTTTCATATATAATTGTTTTTAACTAAACTCAACAGCAAACCGTTACATTCACATACTACTACTACATGCGATCGCAAACTTTGTAAGAATGATTGAGGACATCGACATCAATAACTCTACTTTTCTCAACAAAGAATTTTTTTCTTATAAAAAAATATATCTTAAAATAAAATATAATGTTTTCCATCTTTTACTGTAAACATTTTAATTTACTAATAATAACTCTTCATGCACCCTAAACATGAATGTAGGCTGTGAGTTTGTTGCAGGTTGAAATTTCAGAAAGAAGGTCCATCTACAAGGTGTAATGTGTAAAGTTGAAAGGATACTAACTACATTTATACAGGATGTGAGCTTCTAATGCAAAAAAATCTGTTGAATATTATCACAAAATTCAAGACTAAGACAAGAGATTTGACAAGGTTGGAATATATGAACAATAAATATTTTTGATCAAATGTCATTAAGTCTAAAAGGATATATAAAAAATATTGAATGCACTAATGGAGTGTATTATCCGGAATAATGGTAGATGAAATTTTCAAGTGTATTATTCGAAATAATGGTAGATGGAATTTTCTGTAAAGTTGGTATAGATAATATGTTGCTTGTAAGATGAGTGATAATGTACGCTTTTTGTTCAAAAACATATTTTGTGTTAGTTGTAACGGTGTAGGTTTCTTTATATAAAAGTTGAAATATACTTAAAGTACCCTTATTAATGCATTATTTTTTACTGTTAAAAAATAAATAAATAATTAAAGAACAACAAATATATATATATATATATATATATATATATATATATATATATTAAATATTTATATTCTTTTATATCTTAAATAATACGCATGATCATTAATATTAGCTTAACAAAAATAATTTTTTTATATTTATTAGTCAACATTTTAATAAATATTTCAAATCTCAACCTATAAATAAAATAATAATAATGAGAATTGAATACTAAAATACTTTAAATTTATCACTTTTATTAGTGGTGATAATGCAGATTGATCTATCTCATTTTGATTCACTCTACATTTAACCCTTAAAAACAGGGTTTTACCAACTGACCTTGTAACATGACTTTCTGAATGAAGAAACGATTACGTCCTGATCAATGAAGCAATAATTAAAGAAAAGAATGAAAATAGAAACGAAATATATTATTCAAAATGTGTAAATTATAAAAAAAAAATTAGACAAGTAAATGAGAGGAAACCAAAAGATAAAAAAAAATTTAAACATAACAAAAAATAACTCATATAGGCTTTGATACATGAAGAAATTCATGCAAGACTATGATTTATGAGCTTAAAACCAACTCAAGAATATATATATATATATATATATATATATATATATATATATATATATATATATATACACGATAAAGAAATGGATTAAATTAAATATGATAAATAGTAATTTATTACAAACATTTATTTTATAATAATTATTGTACAATAAAAAAATTTAATATAAAAACTTTAATTTTATTAATTTTATTTAAATTTTATTAATGATTGAAATAATGAAGTATTTTTTTTATTTAATAATTGTTATGGGTGTTTGTTAGAAGAAAAATTAATATTAATATATGATTAATGTTAAGAAAAAACTTTTTTTCCTTTGCTTTTTACTTTTTAAATTTAAAATGTATTCTTTTTATTGGTCAAACTACGGGTTAGTTTCTAGGACTCATTTTAGTAAATATATGGAGAAGAAAAAAGAAATTTAACTATGTGTTTGAATTTGAATTTGAATGAATGAAAAAAAAATATGATTTAAGATCGAAAAAACTGAAAAAGTATGTGTGTTTGAATTAAAAGAAAAATATTAAAAATAAAAAGAAAATTATAAAAATTTATGAAAGAATAATAAGGATAATCGAGAAAATAATTTTATTATTATTATTATTATTTTTATTATAATTATGATTTTAATTTATAATTTTATTATTATTATTATTTGATTTTAATATTCATATTTTTTTAATAATTACCTTAGTTGTATTATTATTTTATAAACTTTTTTTAATATTTTTATTATTTTATTAAATTTATTATTATTTTATATGTTTATATTTCAATCCACATAAATCTTCGCATACATGAGATGCAACTAATTTTCTTTTTTATTTTCATAATTAATTTATCTTATAATTTTAATATTCTAACATTCAACGCTTTTATTTTCTTTTTTATCTTTCCATTCACTAATCCAAACACAAGGTAAGAAGGTACATTGTAACTTAATTATTTATAATTTCGTAAATATTACTTTTTGAATGTATGAAAACAATTATAGAAACATATACTTTATCTCATTTATTGTGAAGGTATCACTACAATTTTTTTTCATTGTTTCATGAATCATATTTGACACACATAAACCTCCATCACCAACATTCATACCTAAAAACCATGTGCAGTTCTTATTATACTAACTCCAATACTCCTTGCAACTTTGTGAAAAAGATTGAACTCGTTAGGAGTAAAACAATGCCTTTTGAAATAGGCACTATTGAACTCTCTTTTTTTTTATATATTTTGGAAAATTATTTTCAAAATAAAAAACAATTATTGCCTGAGGATGAAATCTGATATTTTTGAATTGTTGATCATTTATTCCAAAACAACTGTTTCGTAAGTATTTCTTAAAAAAATTTTGAAATAAGTGTTTCAGAATTGCTATTCATATATCTTCCAGAATAGAGGTTCTGGATTGATGACTAGGGAAGATCTTTTTCATGTCCAATCAGGAACAAATTCTCATATAACTTCAAATTGCATTGTTTGAAATACAAATTTATTTTTCAGAATTTAATAATGTAAAAAGTTAGCACTTATGAAGATTTATCTATCGAGAGTCAATTGCAACTACATTATATTTTTGGACGAATATATAAATTTGAATAAATTTGAGAAAGTAAATTTAAAAAGATTTAAAAGGAGTAATTTTATTTTTTGAATTGAAAAATAGATGAGAAGATCTAAAGAAAAAAATTTGTTAATAATATAATAAACTTAATTGATATATTTTTTTTTAAATGGATAAAAGTGTAGAATGATAAATTTATCTCTATCTTTTAAAATGTGTCCATTAATCAGAAGATCCATTCTCTAAATAAATTTAATCTGAAAAATCTCTTGAGATCCATTCACATTAAGAATAAACAACTCTATCCAATTCACATTTAGAATAAACAACACATTAAAATATTAATGCCTTTACACTTGCCTAAATAGTAACATGAAAGACCAACAAGTGTTCCATGATGTATGTAAGTTGCAGTTATGTTTTTTCAAAAAATAAAGTTATGTTTTCCTCCAGTAAACTTAAGTTGAATATATAAATAGATCAAGTTCATTAAAAAATTTCCTTTTTTTACAAATTAGAAATAGGGATCGATTACATTTGTAGAATGGAAATAACTATTGTAAAACAGAATTAAAAATGAAAACAGCGAGGATCGAATTGATCAAAATATAGAAGCAAAAATGAATGCAGCATTTACTACTTAAATTGAAAACAGTAAAACCTAGAAACTAGAAAATTAAAATTGACAATGAAAACTTGAATTGAATGGGGTACAATTGAATTGACAATAAATTAATTTGAAAATAGTAAATCAAATTGAAAGCAATTAATGCAATTACTATTGGAAAAAAAACTTGAAAATAGTGAAGAAACCCAAAACTGGAAATGTAACTAGAAAAACTAAATTAACATAAAACAGAATTTATAAACATGAACTAGAATTGCAATTGCAACTGAAATTAAAAGGAATTGAATATATGAATTGAAACGTAAAAACAGGAATTAAAAGCAAAACGTAAAATCAGAAAAATAGTAAAAGCAAAATTTAAAGAAACAATAATTTGTGAAAGGATTTAACCCCAAACAAAAGTTGGGTCTCCAATTCCTTTTCCATCTTAAAAGCAAGAATTCAAATCAAGATTTTCTTCTTTTAAGAAGTTAACACACCCAATCGGACTGTATTAAATAGGATAATAATTCTTGATCAAGAACTGAAATCCCAAAATGTATCAAGATGGAAAACAGAAAAGTGAACAATTCTTAATTGAGATTCTTCGAAGTAATTCTATTTGGCACATGATAAACTGAAACATAAAATGAAAGTGAAGAAGAATAGGGGAAGAGAGTAGAAAAAAAGGCACAAACAATTCTTGGAGGAAAGCAGAGAATTGCATTAGGTAATTTGAAACTGTAAAACTGAAAATTAAACGGAAAACAGAAAATGTGTCTAGTCCTATTCTAATTTTAATTATAAAATCCAAAGTAACTGTGTATTATTCTCTTCAGTTGTATTGTATCTATAAACTACTGGAACCAGGAAAATTGTGAGCCTAAACAACTGCATTAAACTGGACCACTGGATCGTAGCTAGTGAAATTATAGAAATATTTTTTATACACAAATTTACCAAAAATCACTTTTCTGCTGCAAAATTTCGTGATTTATTCTAAAGAGCATCTAAGTTTCAAATTCACGTTCGAACTAAAAATTAGTTCAACTAGACAAAAAAAAAGCATAAATCAAACAGTTAGCTAAGTTCAGTGCAAGATAATACAACATTACAGTAAATAAATACAGAAAAATATATCTAAAAATATAAAATTAATACAATTTACACTAAAGTATCTATTTTTTATAAAAAAATGAAAATCTTTATTAAAAAAATAAAAATAAAAGAAACACTTAAAATATGTACTTTACCTAAGAAAATATGATTAAATCAAATATTATCACTCTACCGCTGATCATTGTGCTCATGCATTACAAGTCACCAAAAGTGACCATAAAAAAAAGAAAGAAGGGACATATATTATCTTTTTAAATATATAGGGTGTAGTTAGAAACACGAGAGTGCAAAAAATAGTCATATTTTATCTTGCATTAAAAGAAATGGAAGAGGCCAGTAGAGGGTCCTAACCCTTCTTATCATTTCCACCCACCACCTCCCACTCCGAACACTAACACTCTCTCTAGAAAGAAGATGAAAAGGGAAAGGAGAGTATTCAGAATCGAATTAATAAAAAATAATCAATTTTTTTATTAAAAAATTGATATTGATTAAAATAAAGGATTGATTTAGATTTTTTTCAAAATCGAATGTTTTGATTTGGTTTACAGTTTAACAATTGGAATAGACTCAAAACAAACTGAATTAAAATTGTTTATTAAATTATTATTATATCATCTATTGTTTCACCTGTAGAGGAGAGATTTGTGTGTAAGAGGAAACATTGCAAGATTTTAAAAAATAGGTGCAAGAAATGTTGTCATAAGTGGTGTATTTTAAGTAACATAGAAGAGTTTGAGCTTGCATTGAGGTGTTCAGAACGGGAATTAGAAACAAATTGGCTTAACTTGTGTACAATGTAGCAGATGTCCAGATCTAGAAATTGTTAAATATAGCAGTAAGTCTTCTGTAAGTTGCTGATCAGGAACAGGCATTCTAAAATTTTCATGTAATTTTAAATTGGCTTCCATAAGAATATTTGAGAGCTTGCAGACCATCATACCATAGTCTATAAGAGATAAAGTGTAATAATGTCTTTATTACATGGAAATACCCGTTTGAGATTTTAAAATTTCAGACTAAAAAGGAATTTTAAATCTCCTAGATACTTCAATTTGAAATTATCCTAAAGTACGAGCTTGTTGATGACTATGGTGTTTCGACTAACAATGATGACGATTGTTGTCAACGTAAACAAGAACGACAATAAAGATGCAAATAGTTCCTTTGGTGAAAAAATTAGTGACTATTTGATATTTTGAAACTGTAAAAAGTAAGAGTTGTTTAACTTGCACCCTAATTAAAGGAACTGCTATTGCAATAAAGTTATGATTATATCCTTGAAGAATCTACATAAAAATATGTTTTTCAAGATCACCATTGAAAATTAAGACCACATTGTTGTGTGAAACCATGGGACACCAACCTTCCTTTATGTTTGATAACAATGTCGTTTGAATTAAGTTTTAACTTGAAAATCCACTTACAACTAATGGCTTTTTTACCAGTGGGTAGATGGGTGATAAACCAAGTGTTGTTAATCTTCATGGTAGTAAGTTCGTCTTTTATTGTACAATTCCACTGAGGAAATTTGATGACTTGTTTATAGGTTTGTGGTTCGTAGTTAACAGATATAGTATTTGTATGATTTGGAAAGTTTGGAGTAGTCAACATAGTGTTGTATTAGGTAAAGAGTGTTGGGATGAGTGGTTAGATTATAACAATGATAATGAGATATTCTAGAGGTTTGGTGTTTCTCCAAGACATGCAAAGTTGGTTGTGTTGTGATTCAATCTATTACGACTCAGGTATAGAAGACAATTAGTGATGTGAAGTAGTTGTGCTAGGAGTAGGAGCAAGATCACCAAAGATAGTAAGATGAATGAGGTTGGGTATGATATGATTGTTGAAGATACTAATATCATTATCTAGTGAGCTGTTGTCTTGAAAGGAAAAATATTCTTATAAAACTTAACATCCTTAGATGTAAAAGTTTGATGAGTGGCAAGGTCAAACAACTTGTATCCTTTATAGCCAAGAGGATAGCCTATGAAGATGGTGACAATAGTTGTGGAACTGAATTTACACCTACTGGAAAGAAGAGTAGAAACATAACATACTGTTTCAAAAGTCTTGAAACCAGAATAGTTATGCAATTTATCATATAGTACTTCATATGGAGATTTATGATTTAAAATAGGACTAGGTGTTTGATTCATAGGAAAATTAAAAGTCTTAAGACAATCTCTCCATATTTTATAGAAACATTAGATTGAAACAATAAGGTACGCACAATATTTAGAATATATAAATGCTTCATTTTAACAACATTATCCTGTTAAGATCTTTCTATGCAAGAAAACTGATGTAAAACATATTTTTTTAGGAAAAAAATTGTTTAAAAAGAGCTCTTTATCATTATTAGTTGAAACATTTTTATTCTTGTTTGAAATTGGTTCTTAACATAGACAAATAATTGTGGTATAATTCTAACACATTCAAATTTATTTTACATAATGTATGAATCAACTTTTATCATCAACCAAGGTTAAAAAATATTGAAAACCATCATAAGTAGGTTGTCTAAAGGGTCCTACATATCAACATGAATTAAATCAAAATAATTTAAACTAAAATTATTAAGATTAGAGACAAATAATCTATTTTGTTTAGCAAGATGACCATTAGGATAATGAAAAGAGTGATCAACAGAAGTGAGCTAAGTTTTATTAGCAATATATCGATATAAATTAACAAATAATCTTGTATGTCAAGTCTCATATGTGATACTATTACATGCATTAACAAAATTAGAATGACAAGTCTTTTTAGAAAAATAAAAAAACTAGTAATACGTAATGTGATTTAGCAATGCCAATCATCCTCAAGATTTTTATGTCCTGCAAGAAAACTATCATGTTGCGTAATGAACCAAAACATGTTATCATTTATTAAAGTAAGAAGAGATAAAATGTTGAAGTAAAAAATAGGGATATAGAACACATTATGCAGGAAAATGTCGTCAGTTATCTTAATACTACCTATCTCTTCTACTTTGACCTTTGTGGAATTAGGTAAAAGAACATTAGAATTTTGAGAGTGTGTAAGAATGATATAATTTTTTAAAACAACAAATGTGGGAAGTGACACAGGAATCAGTTATGCATGAATGAGTGGAATTATGATTTTCAACAATCAAACAATTGCCTGTAACACTGGTTACCATAGCTTAATGTTAGTATTCACTTTTTTAAGTAAGAAAAAAAAATTAACTACTAACACTAAGCAGTGTAAGAATGGAAGTCTAATTAGTGATGAAACTTTTAGAAGCATCATTTACTTGATTTATAATAGGGTGAGTGTATTTCTCGAAATAATCTGGGGGATAACCAACGAATTTGTAACACTTGTATTTGGTGTGTCTCAACATATCATAATGACCACATTTCAACCTAGCTTTCTTAAAGAAATTAATCTTATTGTTACCAAATTTAAAGAGAAAAGACATTACAAGGGATTAGAGAGAAAAATCTGACTACAAATTTGAGAAAGAATCATTGAACCCCATCAAGAAGGACATAACAAATTGATTTGAGCTTCCTGTAATAGAACTAACATCATCAAGATCTTACTGAAGAGACATTAATTAGCATCGAAGTTGAAAAACGCGAGAGTTATTTTTTCTTGAGAATCTTGTTTTCAGATCTTCTTAAATTTCTTGCATAATAGAGACAAACATGATATTGGTGATAATGTCATTGCAAACCGAATTATAGGTGCAGAATATTTGAGTGAGACCAAACGACAAAGGTTTTGTGAGAAGGAGATGATTGAGGTGGGATTCTATCAATAAACGTTAATTTGTTCTTCGTAGATATAGCCACTTACAATCCACGTGGTGTAGTTATTATGATCAAGAGGTTAAGATGTGAGAGCAAGGCACAATCATCGGAATGGTGCAAGAAAAGAGGATGGGGTAGACATTGGCAAGATGAATGAGTGAAGCAAAAGGAAAGAAACAAATATGATTGTTTTTTTTTTTTCTTCTATAAAAGTTGAAGGTGCGGGTGTCACCTCACATTGCACCACAATATAAGTTTCTATTGTGTTGAAATAGGAGAATTTCTTTAACAATATACTGAAGTTAACAGAAGAGCGCACAGAGGATAATTGAGCTATGTAAAAAAAAATTCCAAATTACTTTCTCCATGAACATACTCAAATAACAATTAAATTAAACAATTTAGTAGCCAAGTAAAACGTTTTATGAACTATATCCGACATAACCATGTATTTTCATAGTTACCACAGCATGAATCTTGTTGAGGAAAAACAAAGAAAAGAAGAAGCTGGCCATAAGATCCGAGGTTTAAGCTGATGTGGTCGCCGCACCATTACTGGGCCCCCTATCATAGGTCATCACGATAAATAATTTCATAATTACGTCAAGTGGGATTTCGTTCCACCCAAAGAAACATACATAGTTATAAAGTCTACATAGTCCTAGGCCTGCATGATGCATATATATATATATATGTATATAACTAAATCCTCATAAAGCCTTGGCTTCCTTCATTGCGCTAAGATGCCAACGAAACAGGTAAATGGGTTGTCGATGTGGTGTGAGTGGCTTTGTGGTGTGTGAGCTTGACATATGATATGATCTGTATAGGTAACTTACTGCAGTGATAAAAAGGTGGTAGTGAGGGTATACGTTGAGAAGCCAAGGAAGAAGAGGTCATCTTCAATTCGGCATGGCCCTATTACTATGGTATCTGGAAGAAGAGAAGGGTTGCTTAGGTACTCTCATCTGCTACGTCAGTCTGCAAGAGGAGCATTATCAGCACCTTCATTCTCCAAGTGGGTTACAAACAACAATCTCCACCCACCAACCCAGGTACACACTCTATATTGCTTTCTGATCTTCTAAAATTTATGAAGAGGCACCTAGCATTCTTTCTTATTTATGTTTCATACGATAAATTATTAGTTAATATCAGAATTTATCTATGATTCCAACCTTTGTTATTCATGTTTTCAAGTTTATGGGATAGAACTATTAACCTTTTTTTATCTTTCATTAGAGATTAGGGATCATGATAGACTTGAAACACTGTATAACCTCATCGTAATTTCTATTGTTGGAAACTATAGAAAAATATATTCTAATATGATTTTCTACAAAAATGAATTCACTTTTTAAAAGATGTGATTTTGAAAATGTATTGAAAATAATTTTTAACCCATTTTGTATAGGATATGCCTGAATTTAATATTACATTACCTTGTCTTGCAGATGGCCACTCCCAACATGAAAAAGCCAACATGGTTTGGAAGCTGCACCTGGAAACTACTGATTCCAAGGTTCCTAAGGTCATGGTCAAAAGGCAAAAATAAGAAGAAGCTTAATTATGGAGGATTTTCAGGAAATGGAATGAAAATGATATGCTGTTATAGCTCTTGACAATATGGGCTATCTATGATGCATGTTTAATGGAGAGGGAAAAGTTTCAATCGGAATGTGTTATGAACAAGAAGCAAGTTTGCTTGAGGTACAATTTTATCCTGGTCCTTCACATCTCTCAAGGTATCATGTCACCAATCTCGATTGAAACAAGAGTTTATATCGTTTATTTGGATTCAACTTCTTATCTTCCATCACGCTAATCACTGAAATGACCCTCAATTACTGCTACTTATTTGAATGCGTATGCGTCTTAAGGTTATTGTGCGTAATACTGTACATCACTGCTCTTATTTCATATTTATTCTCTTATTTATCTTTTCCAACTACAATTTTATTGTACAAATGCAATTTCTTTTCAATTGCAGTACAAGGATTCAAATATTCAATTTCTACATCAGTTTAGATTTTTTTTCTTATCTTCACGTATAATGGTACACGACAGTGCCCCCTTCTCTCCAGGTAAAGTTTTAATGACATGGCTAATCTCCAATAGTACACCGTTAATACTCCATTGACTAACCTTTTTTATTTGAATGCTCATTTACGGTGAATAGAATGTTAAAAAAATAGCGCAGATGCAAAAAAGTAACGAGGAAATAATGTTTATTTCTCAGATTTATTAATACATTTCTATTTATTTTTTTTAGATGTTATAATTTTGATTGTTAAACAAATAAATAAACAAGTAAAAATGTAAAAGTATTGATAAATTACTTTATAGGAGTTTCTTTTCTTTATCGGAATTATCTGTTCTGTAAACAATACCTTAACAAATAATTGTTGATGAGATGACGAACGAAAGCAAAATGATGTGACCAATAGACTTTTCCATGGATGCTTGTAAAAATGAGATATTGAGATAAACTTTTCTTTTATCGAGAATGTACATCAATTGAGACGTTGAGATCAATAAGAAAAACAAGGAGGATAATTTTTGAGACTCATTTAACCTCCTTTGGTATAAAGGAAAGAAATAAAGTAAATAAGAAAAAAAAAGTTAAAAATAAGTAAAAAAGTAGTTTTTTTTGAATAAAAAAGTAGTTTTTTTTGAAGAAAAAAATATTTAAAAAGTGAAAAAATAGATTATATAGATGAAAAAGATAGGTGAAAAAGTAAATAAAAGTAAAGATAAAAATGATATTTAATTATAATTACTATTGAAAAAAAGACATTTTAAGAAAGAAATTTAAAATTAATAATGATGATTAAATAAATTTATAATGGATCATAACAGTTACTTTAAATATTTGAATAATTTTTTTTCATTTTAAAATATAATTAAAGTAAAATAAAAATATTATATATGTATCCTCTTTATATATTATTATAAAATTTTTAAAATATAATTAAAAATAAAATAGAAAAACAAAATATATACACTCTGTATATTGTTATAGATTATTATAAAAATTAAACCATAAAAAAGGAAAAAAAACCCAACATATCGTAACATAATTAGGACTACGCCTTTGAAAATGATCATAAAACATATATAATACACGTATCATAATTGGTTGTCACATTGCAATCAGACTTTCCACATGTTTGCTGGTATAAGCACAGAAAGTAAGAATACAATAAATATTTCAAAGGGGATATACCCTAACCTCGAAGAACCTCTCCTATAAATATGATGTGCTTTTATCCTGTTACTTTCAAAATAGCAGTAATGTGAAACTTGAAAATTTTGGAGGACTCTTTTGCACGTTTCTAAAGTAACAACCAAAATACAGCAGTTACAACAAGAAGGAATTTCCTAGAGTTTTACCCATTTTACGTAAGTGTATTACAAAGTAATTGGCTTGCAAAATTAGTCTCAGTCACGGGTTATTGAGATCTTTGCTGTCGAGTATACTCCCAGAGAGCAATTGCACCACTGACATGAACATTAAGAGACCTAACAACACCAAATTGCGGAATTTCGATGCAAGCATCCAAAATATGAATTATATCCACAGGTATACCTTCTTTCTCTCGGCCGAGAACCAGGACCTGAGAAAACAAACAAAGAATATATTTAAACATGGACACAGGAATGTTCGAAATGCGGCATAAAGGTTGTCTTAAATATAAGAAATTGTCAGAGATTGATAGAGAAAAATAGCCAATCAGTTAGTATGGAAATATTTGTTTCCTTTCACCCCAGTAAGTAAAATTTGACTAAACAGCAACCCATAACAAAAATTGAAACAAAAAGGTACATCATTGCACAACCAAAAAGGATTACGCTAGCTATTTCACCTTCATTCAACATTAAAAGTACTAGAGAAGATAGTTGTGGGGATTCAACATGACAAAATCTGATCCTGAAATTTAGGCAAATATAAATTCTAATATTTAATGCAGAAAAATCATTTTGCCACCACACCATTTTTTTCCACAACTAGCTTACCTGAGAAAGTCACAATTTCTTTCCACCACTTATACAATATCAAATCTTCACACCAATTATGCCACCACTTCTACAATTTCTTTAAATAGATCAAAAGATCTAAAAGAAAATTCCTAAACCACTGTATATACTTTTAATTTTTAAAGATATGGGTCAGCGATTCGAAAAATATTCTATTGGTCAATTCTCGGAGATTCTAACTCTCACTCAAATGGATACGTGAATATGATTCATTCCCAACTTAATAACGACTGAAAAGTAACACCACTTCATCCTTTCAACAGTACATCTGGTTGCTGACTTCCAAACGATACGGTGACAAAATGTCCCATTATCCAGCTTTCATGAAGTGTATGTATACTTCAACATGAGTACCGCTGCTGATTTGTCATCTCAGTAGTCTAAGGTTTATTCCACTGAAATTCCAGATCTTCTAAACGGGTCTTTACCCATTAGTAGTTAGTTCATAAATCCCAAATAATGTGTTCGGATGGTGAATTTTCTGCGGGTAATTATTTTTATACAGAATTAGAAATATTTTATGACAAAATATATTGTTTGACTAAGAACTTTTGAAAGAAATAGAAATTCTAAAAATTTCTTAGGTTAATTTGATTACTTAAAAATAGAAAATTTTAAATTCTACTTAAAAATTTGAAACCTTCCATACTCTTTTCTCTCTCATTACAATTGTCTTTGCTCTTTATACTATCTTCTCGGCTCCATTGGCAGGACATTATTAACTCGACTGAAAGTGAGATGTTGTTGACCTGGTCAATGTCAAAGCACTGTGGACTCAACATCGTTTCTTCGACTGATGTTGGTAGGGGTTTCTTGCAGGCAGAAGTCAATTGTGGTTATTTTCAACTGACATCGTCAATTGTTAAACCGATTGACTTGTACAACAAATATAAACAGAACAGATGCCAAATCTCCTAAATATAGACATTAATAGAGTGCAACTACACAAGTTACATGCAGAAAGAGAAATTTGCACGCAACAAATACCAATTCAGAAGGCAATTCAACGTAAGCAGATAATGCAAATGCAGACCAGTCAATCGGTTTAACAATTATCATGTGATTAATTGGCTCTCAATTAGAAGGTAAAATTCAATAACTACATTTCCAGTAAGATTTTATAGACACAAATTTCGACATTTTGATGAAGAAAATCGAAGAGCCCTGGCGGTAGGAGCAGCAGCAAGAAACCACATAAAATTAAGTCCAAACAACAGTGCATACGCTCCTGCTAATGAGATATCCCCAATCATACAAAAAATACTTAAAGAACTTGAAGGTTACAATACTTACCATTTTCTTAGGAAAGATATACTGATCAAGGGGTACACTGTTTGCAGTTTGTTCCAAACCCAAGATGCAAAATCCTTCTCTTTTTTTTTTCTGCAAGTAAACCTTTATGCTATCTACTGGGACTTCTATTATAGGAACCCACTTTTCAGCTGTCACGCTGCAAAGAACAAAAAAATTTTGGAATGGTTGAGAAAATAAGTGTGCAATAAATTCAATTATATAACACGAGTTATATATATGTGTGTGTGTGTTTGTGTGTGTATATATATATGTATATGTATATATAATTCAGCCTTGTCTCTAGTTGATGCATGCTTTTCAATATACCCCGTTACTTCGAGGATTGGAAATCTCACGTGTAGGATTAGGGGGAAACCCAATTGTGAGTGACACGAGGCCCAACACTTTGCTAGAATAGGCTTTGAGTGACTCTGATACAATCTTAAGAATGTGAAATTTAAGCCTAACTTAATCCTGCAAAACTGACTTATAAGGTGAGTTTTTCACCCACTTTTATACTATAATTTGACTTTATCTCTAGTCGATGTGAGCTTTTCAACATTTACGGAGAAATTATTTATCCAGAGCTGATCTAACTTTTTGAAACCAAGAAATAACTATATGTTGAGAAGTGAGATATTGAAAAAGTATAAGATTAGTTCCATATGTTATAGACCATAACAACTCTTTTAAGCGGGGTGAACATAATTACAAAATATTTAGTCACCAAAAAGTATAATTAATCCCTAAACAATCAATTACTGTATCTTTAGAATTCCAAGATATCTATAAGATTTTAATATTCCTCCTTAAGTTGGACTATATAGATCATATGCACTAAGCTTGTTTCAAATGTAGTTAATCGGAGACCCATTGTTGATTTGGTGAATATATATGCTAGTATATGTTTCTCCGAACATGACTTTCTCTCTTGTAATGACAATCAACTTCAATATGTTTCATAATTTCATGAAATATTGGATTTGATACAATGTGTGGCTACTTAATTATCACATATAACTGATAATTGTCTAAACTCCCCTAACTCTAGTTCCTAAGCAACAGAGGTGGAACTTCTATTCCTAAAGTAACGAAAGTGGTTGTCTCCAAAAATATTAAAAACCAGATGCAAAACTTCTATCAAGTTTCTTGTTGAGTTCCTCTAATGAGTCTACTACTAGGAATCTTTTAACTTCTTTTGCAGCCCTAGCTTTTGCGATATGTGAGACCATATCATGGTTGTCACGGTTGTCTGTTTAAGAGAATTTACTGAGTTGCATCAAAGAGATGTTGGATATCACTAGCAAAAATTTCTTGTGCGTTCTTCCAAAAATTGAATCATGTTTTAAAGGATATGGACTATGTAAATATTTTTCTGCTATTGAAGTGGTTCATCAAAAGGTGTCATCATTTCACAAGGAAAATATGCTCTTGATAATTTGAAGGAGACAAGCCTTACAAATTACAAGCCCATTGATAGTCCTAAGGACTCAAGAAGTTAATGGGAGACCAAGCTTGGTGGGAAAACTCATTTATTTCAATATAAAAATACCTGATCTTTCTTATCTAGTGGAAATTGTGAGTCAACTTATGCAGAACCCTCACATTGATCACCACAATGTTGTGATTCACATTCTTAAAAATGTAAATGGGAACCCAAGACAGGAATTGTTGTATGAGAACAAGGAAAATACTCGAGTCAAAAGGTATTGTGGTGCAGGTTGGGCTGGTTGTCCCTTTGACAAAATATCTACCACACAATACTGTATATTCCTTGGAGGGAACCTTGTATCTTGGAAAAGTAAGAAATAAAGTGTTGTTACTCAATCTAGTTCAAAAGTTGATATAGATCCATGCCCTAGCTACATGTGGACTTGTGCGGATTAAACAACTCCTTCAAGAGTTGACAATCAATCAGCACTTCATCTTGCCTCCAATCTAGTGTTTCATGAGAGAACTAAACATATAGAGATTGATTGTCATTTTGTTAGACAAAAGTTGTTGTTCAAGGATCCTATTAGAGAGTTTGTGGCTTTAATGAAAAACTCGCAAGCATTCTAACTAAATCTCTAAGAGGACTTAGAATTCAATTTATATGTTCCAAGCTTAGTACATATGATCTATATGTTGCAGCTTGAAGGGGAGTGCTGAAATGTACAATGTCATTTTATTAACATATCTTTTTTGTGTACCCAACTTTAGGATTAGGGTTTTGGGTAAGTGCCTTGCCTCTTCTTGTATCCTATCTACATACATCAATAAAAAGCACAATAATGTAGGTTGAACACACTTTGTTTTATGCATCGTAGTTGTCTAAGGAGAAGTCTCAAATACAAAAATGCAAGCCCAAAAAAAGGAATTGTTTCGAAAAAGACATCAACAGAGAAGAAATACTAGCAAAGATTACTAACATAACACATGTATACTTTTTTATGCTGTGGGAATCATATATGCGGAAAACACTTATGAGACCGACAAGAGTTTGTTAACGCCAAAACCAAGAGTATAAGCAAAACACATATAACCAAAGACCCAAGGAGGTAAAGGATGGAAAGTGGTAGGGATTTCGAACTTGCTGAGGGATTTTACCTTTCAAGATGAAGGAGCACATGCAATTGATGACGAGCTTAGCCCATGTTCTGTGTTATTTTGTTACTATTTCTGTTACTTTTATTATCTATAAATAAACAACCATTTGTCTGTATTTTACACAAGAGAATTAACCCTATATCTATTTTTCTTTATTTTCATATGGTATCAGAGCCTAGGGTTAGGGTTAAATATTTTTCGGTGAACCCACTATTCACCATCCTCATCCAGCTGCCCCTGCTGCCACCACCACCGATTGGGTCGGCGACACCACCGTTAAGAGCGCCTCATCCAGGCGACCACCGTCCATTGGAATCGCGGAGATCAGAGCAGTGACGCGCCTTCATGCGCCGTTTTCGTCCCCGTCACCGTTGTCAAGGTGTGTGGTGGTGCGTCCGGCGGCGATCAACATCGTTGTGATTGTCGTCCTGCAAGTGTTCTGGATCTGTCCTCGTCATCTTGATCGGAGCCCGGTTGAGTTTTAGCGTTTTTCTCTCTCCTATATGGCTTCTTCGACGGCTACCACTGCCTCTTCTTCTACTGCTGCCTCCTCTACTTTCATTGTACTTGATCACTATACTAATTACGTCAATGTTCATCTGTCAATTGATAAATTAGATGACACAAATTATGATACTTGGGCTTCAAATATTAGGTTATGGCTTAAGAGTCAAGGCTATATTGATCATCTTACAACGTCTGTTGCTAATGTTCCTGAGAATGAAGTTTCTCGTTGGTCGAAAATTGATGCTCATGCATGGTTCTCAAATCAACCATTAACTTTGAAACAAATTTTTTGCTCTTATGAGACGTGTTTAGAAATTTGGGAACATGCCAAATTATTATATACCAATGATACTCAACGTCTTTATGGAGTATGTCAAAATCTCCTTCATGTTGTTGCTTCGAGACGTCTTGATGGTACAATGTCTGAGTATGTTGGTAAAATTCATGCTCTTTTTCATGATTTAAATGAATTGTTGTCTCTTGCATCCACTCAGTCTCAAGAGATAGAGCAATGGTCCAAGTTTTTCATGTTGTTAGCCTTATATGGACTTCCTGATGATTATTTTCCTGTTCGTGATCAGATTTTGGGATCTCCTGTTGTGCCCACCCTTACTTCTACTTGTTCCACCCTTATGCGTGTATCAAGTAAATCCCACATTGATATATCTACTCCAGGTGATGACTCTTCTCCTTTGGTATCTCAACGTGATGACCGAACTCGTTCTCGGAAGCCGAGCAAAGGGCGTCATAAGTGTGATCACTGTGGCAAACTTGGCCACAAAATTGACAGGTGTTATGCTTTACATGGTCGTCCTCCTAAAACTAATGTGGTTGTCCAAGCTACTCTTGTGCCACCTACCATGGATCGTACTTCAGGTCCACCTGCTATTTTCAATGAATTTCTTAAATGGTATGAGGATCGTCAGAACTCTGGTTCCACTGCATCTGTTACACATACAGGTATCTCGTTTGCTAGGCTCACCTACTCCAGTTCTCTTGGTCCTTGGGTTCTAGACTCAGGTGCCACAGATTATATTACTGGTAATAAATCCTTTTTCTCTTCTTTGTCTACCTTTGGTCATTTACCTTCCATTACCATGGCTAATGGTTCTAAGGTCTCATCCCATGGTGTTGGTACTGTTCATTTTTTTCCTTCTTTGCCTATTGATAATGTTCTTTATGTCTCTGGGTCACTTTTTAATTTATTATCTATCAGTTGTCACACTCATTCTCTTAATTGTACTATTTCTTTTATCAAAGATTTTGTCTGTTTGCAGGACAGGAGTTCGGGACAGATGATTGGCACCGGATGTGAGTCTCATGGTCTTTACTGTTTACGAATGTTTGTTCATGTTGGCATGGTTATGGACTCTCCATCTCTCCATCATGCTAAGTTGGGACATCCTAGTCTTGCCAAGATGAAGCAACTTGTTCCAAGTTTATCCAAGTTGTCCAGTTTCTCTTGTGAGTCGTGTCTTTTAGAAAAACATAGTCGCAATTCTTTTCTTAGTAGTGTCTCTCAACGTGCTTTGTCCCCTTTTGCCTTAGTTCACTCTGACATTTGAGAACTAAGTCGAGTTAAGTCTATTTTAGTATTTCATTATTTTGTTACTTTTATTAATGATTATTCAAGATGTACATGATTATTTTTAATGAAAAGTCGTTATGAGTTTTTTCAATATTTCAATCTTTTTTTAATAAAATTAAAAATCAATTTGGTGTTTCAATTCAAATCTTACGGAGTAATAATGCTCGTGAGTATCTTTCTCAATCTTTTACAACTTTTATGAAATCTCATGGCATTCTTCACCAACGTCTTGTGCTTATACACCTCAACAAAATGGGATGCCTAAGCGCAAAATTGGACATCTTGTTAAAACTACTCGTACACTTTTAATTCATGGTGAGATTCCTCAATGTTTTTTGGGTGATGCTATTCTTAGTGCACGTTATCTTATTAATCGTATGTCATCTTCAGTTTTAAAAAATAAAATTTGTCACTCTATTTTGTTTCCTCATAAGTCTCTCCATCTCTTACCCACTAAAGTTTTTGGGTCTACATATTTTGTTCACAACTTTAGTCCCGGGCTTGATAAATTATCTGCTCGGTCACATAAATGTGTCTTTTTAGAGTTCACTAGATCTAAAAAAGGATATAAATGTTTTTCACCCTCACTTAATCGTTATTTCATTTCTGCAAATGTTACCTTCACTGAATCTTCTTTTTATTTTAAGTCTATATTTTCTCCTCTTACGTCTTCATCTAATCAAATACATATTCCAATTGTCTGTGATTCTCCTATCATGTCTAATGTACCTACCGAATCGCCTCCTTCACCACCTCTTAAGGTTTATAGTCGTCGTCAAACTTCCCATCGTCTACCAAGTGATTCTCCTCTGGTGTCAGATCTTCCGCCCCCTCCGGCTACGGCTCCGACAGTTGAACCTGATCTTCTCGTTGCCATTCGTAAAGGTACACGTTCTATTTGTAATCACTCTCCACATTATACTACCTTAGAGCTATCATAGACTATATCATCCCTTTTATGCTTGCCTTTCGTCCATTTCTTCAGTGTCTATTCCAAAATCTGTAAGTGATGCTTTAGCCCATCCAGGTTGGCTTCAAGCTATGCTTGATGAACTTAGTACTCTTCAAAATAGTGGAACTTGAGAATTCGTTTCTTCACCCTCTGGGAAATTTGTTGTTGGTTATAGGTGGATCTTTGCTATCAAAGTTGGTCCTGATGGCACATTGATAGTCTCAAAGCTTGTCTTGTGGCTAAAGACTACACCCAAATTTTTGGTTTAGAATATGACGATACTTTTTCTTTGGTGGCAAAAATGACATTTGTTCGCCTATTTATAGCCATGACAGCTCTTCAAAGGTGACCTCTTTATCAGCTGGATGTGAAAAATGTTTTTCTTAATGGGGATTTGCAGGAAGAAATTTATATGGAGCAACCTCCAGGTTTTGTTGCTCAAGGAGAGTCTTATGGATTGGTATGTCGTCTCCGCAAATTTGTATATGGTCTCAAACAGTCTCCCAGGGCCTGGTTTGGAAAGTTTAGTAGTGTTAAAGAATTTGGTATGACTCGCAGTGGCATTCAGTTTTTTATCGCCATTCAAATGTTGGATGTATCTATCTAGTTGTATATGTTGATGACATTGTTGTTACAGGTAGTGATCACCATGACATTTCTCAACTTAAACAGCATATTTGTCACCATTTTCAGACCAAAGATCTTGGTAAACTTAGATATTTCTTGGGGATTGAGGTAACACAATCCAATAATGATATTGTTATCTCTCAAAGAAAGTATGCATCAGATCTTTTGGAAGAAACTGGATTAATGAACTCTAAATCTGTTTACACACCCATGGACCCTAATGCCAAACTTCTACCTAGTCATGGGAGCCCCTCTCAAATCCTGAGAAGTATAGAAGAATGGTTGGAAAACTGAACTATCTCACTGTTACTCGTCCTGATATTTCTTTTGCAGTTAGTGTGGTGAGTCAATTCTTTAACTCTCCATGTGTTGATCATTTGAATGCAATTACTCGTATATTGAAGTACATTAAAGGTTCTCTTGGAAAAGGCCTGTTATATGGTCATAATGACCATACTGGAGTTGTATGTTATACAGATGCAGATTGGGCAGAGTCTCCATCGGATAGAAGATCTACTTCCGGATATTGTGTTTCTATTAGTGGTAATTTGATATCTTAGAAGAGTAAGAAACAACATGTTGTGGCAAAGATCTAGTGCCGAAACTGAATATAGAGTCATGGCCTTAGCTGCCTGTGAACTTATTTGGCTCAAACAATTATCGAAAGAATTGCAATTTGGAGAGGTCACTCAAATAACACTCATATGTGATAATTAGGTTGCTCTTCATATTAGCTCAAATTCCGTCTTTCACGAGAAAACTAAACATATTGAAATTGATTGTCATTTTGTTTGAGAAAAAATTACATCAGGAGACATCAAGACTAAGTTTGTTAATTCCAATGATCAATTAGCAGACATTTCCACCAAATCTTTAAGGGGTCCAGGATTGATTATATTTGTAACAAGCTTGGTACATACAATTTATATGCACCAACTTGAGGGGGAGTGTTAAATATAACGGGCTTAGTCCATATTCTTTATTATTTTGTTATTATTTTTGTTACTTTTATTATCTATAAATAAATAACCCTATGTGTATTTTACACAAAGAAATTAACCCTATAACTATTTTTCTTTATTTTAATAATGAAGAACAAGAATAGAAGACCTCAGGAGGTCTTATGATGTCTATTTTTTCGTTAAACCACTTCATTCTATTGGGAATACGAGGACAATATGTTTTATGCAACACTACATGAGATGCCCTAAAAGTCCGAGCCTAAGTAGACATATACTCATGCATGTTATTTTCTGTTTCATGAGAAAATGATTGAAAAAAAGAAAATAACTTTGAATGATGTTTCAGTAATATAACTATGCACAACTGGAAAAATCATCAATTAAAGTAACAATATCTTAACCCTAATGTAAAGGGAAAACAACTTGGATCCCAAACATCTAGATGGACTAAAACAAAAGGGGACAAAGCATGACTAAAAGTGCAGCTAGAAAAAGGACTAAGAATATGCTTACCAAATTGACATGAGTCACAAAACAAATATTCTAACTTGGAAAGATTAGGCGTTAACTGTTTCAGCTTTTCAAGACTTGGATGTGTTAGAATGACACAATCAATAGACCTTGTAAATTTATTGTTGGACAATAGATTAAAGGGAGCCTTAGAGACATAAAGAACATTATGAATAGAGGGGGAGGATGGCAACAGAAGCACCTCAAGACTATGTTTGAGAATCATTTGCCATGATGATGTAAGGTACATAACCAGAACTAGAAAATAAAGAAAAAAAAATATTTATTACTAGTTATATGATTGGTGGCCCCAAAATCAAGGATCCAATGGCCCATAGAGTGAGATGCCAACAAGAGAATACCAGTGTACGAAACAAAAGTAGTAGAACCAAAGGCCTGAGGCTCCCTAAAGAGTGCAATCTCTTGAGGTGAACATAAGCAGATTCAACAAGAGTAGATTGTGCAAGAGAGCTGACTGGAGCAGAGTTTACCACACCAGCTGATTTAGAAGGTCAACCATACAAAGCATCACAATGATGAATAGTGTAACCAAGTTTGAGACAATATTTTGTGAGACTAACCGCAGTCGCCTCACTACAAGATCAAGGCTAAAGAGTCAACAGAGATAGACAAAACGAGGGTCCAACTAATTATCAAGTCGATGTATGTTTTAGCAGGAATGCAAAGCAAAGAGGACCAAGCAACAGTCATTGTGGGGAGAGAAAGAGACTCTATATTTTGTTTCCAAAGTTGAGAGTACTCTGTAGGAAAGCCATACAAAGCTAATGACATGAAAAAGGTCTCACTACTCTACAATACCTTGGCAGTTATTGTAGCAGGAGGCAGAAGTTCACTAAAAATCATGGTAGTGAAGCAAAGAGGACCAAACAACAAACACTGTGGGGGCAAAAGGAGATTCTAAATTTTGTTTGTAAACTTGAGAGAATTCTGTAAGTAAGCCATACAAACCTAGCTAACATAAGAAAGGTCTGACTACTATACAATTCCTTGGTACAGTTCGTTGCAGGAAGCACAAATTTATTAAAATCATGAAGATCACTTAAACAACCCAAATAGGTTGACATGGTTCCCTCAAGTGTTCATGCCACAATCACATCCATGACTTACTAACATAGTCTAGAGATTTTGTATGTCATTGGTATAATCCATTCAATGTTTGTGACAACTATAAAGCACAAAAATAAAAATAAAAAAATCTACTATCATCAAAACCTGATAAGTTGGAATTGTTTGTCATTCATGACTTTTGTATCAGCAATGGCTAGCCCTGATGCTCTAAATACCTGCTTTGTATAAAAAAAGGAGTTAAGAAAATACAGCTGTTTTTCTCCAAAAACGGGAAATTAAAAAAAAAAATAGTGTAGATAAGAATGACAAATGAAGCAGAACGAGAAACTTACCTCACATGTTCGAGCCAAACCAGCAAGATTGGGAATGCGGTCAAGCAATGATGCAACAAGAATAAAATTCTGTCGACTAGCCTTTTGTTGCACTAGAGATGATCTTCTTGACTGCAATAATTGGTCGAGCAGGAGATCATCCCTTTCTATCTCTGTCATGACGATCATGAAATTAAATGATGGTAAATACAAAACTATGAATCACATAAAAAAAATGTGAAACTAAGACAACACACAATACAAAGTCATAATTATCCAGCAAAACATTCAAACATACCAGACATTTTTTCGTAGGTTTCATCATTTCTATAAAGGAAACTAGCGGCATTGTCCCCCTTGTCATGTTTGGCAAAAGTAACTTTTTTCTGGAAATCTGAAGAAATATCTTTAGGCACGGTTCCTTCAATGACACCAGATAAATTTTCCATGCAATTCTTATCCGCACTGAAATTGAGAGTCTCATTCCTGATTGTCACCACATCCTTTGCCATTGAACATCGTAGGTCTTCTCTAGCATCCTATAACGACAGAGGAAAAACTCACAAGATGTAACAAAAATTATAACCTCTCTCTTTTAGATAAGTATGGCAAGGCTCTTACGTTTAAAAACTTGAGCACCTGCTCCATGAGAGATGTTGGAACACATTCAAAATCATCCTCCTTCACACACCAAAAGAGAGATAGAATAAACAAATCTATCGTAAAATCAGAAATATAAGCTAATTCACATTGATCACGCTCAATGAAATAAATTCTTCTTATTAGAAAGAAGATTTTATCTAGAGACAATAGTCAGTTTTGTTAGTTCAAATGGGTAATCGGAAAATATTCCCAAGTCAATGAGGGGCCCTAGGATAGGCTCCATATGAATTTGACACATATGATCTAAATTCTCAGCTTGAAAAAATGAGTTTTAGAAACAGTGCACATAGGGTAATTATATTTTCTAAGGGTAACTATTATAGGTATTATTTTCCTAATAAATAATATTCACAGCAATGTAATTTATGCACATGATTCGCCATGTCTCATTTATCGTAGTGGAGGCGTATGGGTGTTGGTTGCATGTATGGAAATAACTGACTACATGGAACTGTATCCATTATTTTTAAGTTCTGAAAAGGGGAGAGTGGAATTTCAACTTCTCCCACAAACTCCTCGCTCCCCTCCCCAAGTGGCAATTTGAGTGTGCTTAGCAAGTCAACCAATGGCTAATAGGCTATATGAACTAGTTTGACAAGATTATACTTGTTTGATACCCAGGCTTATTTTAGAAGCATTTAGGTTATTTTCATAAGCTAAATGTGGTAGCTTAAGAAAATAAGTTAGCTTATAAGCTACTATTATGTCATTTTATATTTATCAACTAATTTTGCTATCTTATAGGCTTTGAGCTTTTCAACTCCTAGTTTATAACTTGTAAGCTTCAGCTAGCTTAGAAGCTTTCGCCTAGCTTTACCAAGCAAACCCTTTGAGGGAAAAAACCAGTTTTGTTAAAGAGACTACTTTTGGCATGATTGAAGCTGTGATGGCCACTATTCGAAAATATATTGATATACAATTTTCTTTACTATAGCATGCCCGTTCCACACATCTAGCTAAAGTGGAATATCAACAGGTATGGAGTATGCCCAGTGGGCACGGCCCACCAATGGGAATTATTTTCAGTAAATCATATTTCAACCCCAGTTTCCATTGTTCCTCTTCAATGAGGTAATTTCATTCAATACACCCAATGTCATAGTTGCAGAACTAAATGACGGCAGTGGACAGTAACATTGTTAGGATTTCCCCTTCACAAAGGATTTCTCCTCTCGCAAAGTGTTAATGCTCAATCTACAAATGAACATATGTCCCCCCCTCTCTCTTTGCCTATACATCAACCTATTAATTTTACTCATTACTCCCCTAACTAATTAATAAATATCCTCACTGTATTATTTTCCCATAGTACTATTGGACTGAGGTATGAACAGAATAGAGAAAAGGCAGAGCAGGAACAAAGTTTAAAACAAATTTTTGATGAATTGCCTCTATTTATATAAATTTCAGAATTAATCACATTTAAGAGTCATTAATATAAATGCAATGCCCAAAGTACATAAAATAACCACTATGCATACATCTGGACAGTCATGTATCCTAGACTTTAATACAGAAATTCACAATATATAAGCTCGTTTCCAACAGTAAGATTAGTTGAGTAACCGTAGACCAAGGGTGGATGTAAGCAGGTCCAAGAGAGAAGCACTTACAAGTTGTAAAACAATATTATTTAGCATTTTATGGCTGCTCCAGGAAGGGGACTTCTATTTAAAAACGAGGAGAGTTTATCCACGGAACTACATATAAATGTTGACCAGGCAGGGCCAATTTCCAACAAGACATCCACCACAAGATATATTACATGTTTTTAAGTAGAAATCTGCTGACACGGTGAGTAAAGAACAACTAGTTGTAATATCCAGTACAGAGATAGAATTTAACTTTGGCTCAACGCAAAGGGAAATTTTATTAAACTTAACACATTGAGTGGGTGGATGATAAACTTAACAAGATTGCCTGGGCAATTGGACCACACCCTACCGTGAGTTTGACTCATCCAAAACTAAAACACTCAAATATTAACTACCTCATAATTGAGATTGCTATTCAAGGATAGCATTTGTATAATTGTCCAAATACTGTTAATCACCAACACTGACCCTCACCTCAACTCGATTAACGAAAATTCCAGCAGGTGTGACAGAGCTATTTGGGTCATAAGCATCAAGATATCCTTTCATTGATGTTCGTAAGCTGAAAGATTATATAAATTAACGAGTTTAGTCCAATAGAAAGCAGTATAAAGCAATGAGTTTAGTCTGTTAGAAAGTAGCACAAATCAAATACAAAATATAGAGACTTCCTGGTTTATATTAGAAGCAAAAGAGAAAATGCAATGATGGAAAATGATACTCACCTGATTTTACAATTTAAAATGCAAGCATTAAACATCAATCTTATACTAGTAATTAGGTCACATACTAGCATTGCACTAAAAGCTCAACACCAATCAAACAATTAAATTAAGAAACATCATAAAAATTAGAAAACTGCCAAGATTGTATTGCCAATTAGATGACTAATAACAGGTTCCACTATATATTCTACATACTGGAAGCTTTATTATACAGACAAAAGTAATAACGAAAGAATCAAATGGCATCTTAATTACCATAATTACAAGACATGGTTATTTTATTAACATTATAACACATTCAAACTGCACACAGGTAGATTAATTACTTTCAGATGGTCATATTCCTATTTGCATTCTTCTCTTGACTTTATCTAACGAATTGCACAATTAAGAATAAAACATAATATACTTGAAGAGTATTAAAGATATAAATGTAAACATTCAATTATTCAACTCGATGTTAGTTAGTTATCTGGTTTTCTATTATGATTAGTTTGTTACTGTTGTAACTCTGCTTGAGCCTATATATGCTCAGATTGTATCTTCTTTCTCATTCAGTGCAATAATAATTCCTATCTCTTTTTGTTAATCTTTGATCTGTTTCCTCTCATACCTAAAACTCTAATATGGTACCGTGAACAGGGATTGTTCCTCAATGGCCAATTCAAACTCCCCTCTACTTCCCAATATTTTCCCAATTCTGAAGCCAAAAAATTTGATGATTCAAATTATCTTCATTGAAAACAAGTTGAACCTGTCATAAAGTCACATAGACTTCATCGATTTGTTGTAAACCAAGTGATTCCTTCTTACTATTCTTAGGAGCAAACTCAATGTGCAGGATTTTTCCTGTAGAAATCCTTCACCATGACTTTGAGGGGGCCATAAGTGATATAAATGTAAATATTCAGTATTTCAACTGGATGTTAGTTATCATTTTTCTGCATTAGTTTGTTACTATTGTAACCTCTTCTTGAGCCTGTATATGCTCAGCTAGTTTCTTATTTCTCATTCAGTGCAATAATAAGTCCATTCTCTCTCTTTTAATCTTTTCTCTGTTTTCTCTCATACCTAAAACTCTAATAACTCTAACAAAGAGCATTGTAAAAATTACTTAACATAGTAACTGTTTTACTATATATAAATAATAGGTAAACAAGAAGTAAAAAATAATACCGTGCACAATCAGAATTTGCTTCAAGATATGCCTTCAAATCTACAAAACACCTCTTCTCCAACGGTACCATCTCAGAAGGTCCACAATTCAACAATGGAAACAATTTATGAAGAATTTGATATACAAGTAACTGCAACAACAATAACAGATATTACGACCCATTTATCTTAGTGATATGTGTGTATGAGAGAGAGATATATCAAAATCATAATACATAAATGATAACCTGCGCAAAACCACGTAAGCTGTGATGATGTGACGTTAGCAATGGAACTAGAGGAGGAAACAATTCATCCAAATGACTAGATTGGACATCTTTAGATGAATTGAGAATGACATTAGCTGCTATGAATACATATGAAGATAGTGCCTGCATATTTAAGAATAAAAATTACGACACTTTAATAAGCATAAAGCAGTGTCTGGGAATTGTATTAGTCAGGTTACAATTGTCACTATAACAGCTCCTACAATCCATTATGCTCTCTATAAGAGCATGTTGTATTCTGTTGAAACTGGCTGTTTATAAATAGCAAAATTTATAAGCACAAATGATATTGAAGAGTTAATACATTGATTGAGACATTAATGGAACCTATCCATTTATTCAGACATTAATGAAGCTTATGCGTCAATTGAGGCATTGCTGTTTGTTTGTACAAGATAAATTTCTGCACAGTTCAGTGAGTAGCAATGAACATCTTTAGAGAGGATTGCCTGTAATTCTGTGATTTGTACGTACATGAATATTCTTATTTATAATTGTTGATCCTTCGTCAACTAGAAATAAGACCACACTATAATATACAAGTGAGTGCAAATCTCATCATATAAGTCATTTTCTTGAAGTTGAGTTATACTTTGAAGCTGAGTTATACTTTCTAAGATGGTATGAAGTTCATCATAAAAAGGTTTGTGGGACTTATCATGTCACTCATTATCAACCCACCCACAAATATATAGTATCACACTCAAGATGTTTCAGTCTTCAATGTGAAACGGATGTTGGAGATCCTATATTGACTAAAGATATGACCAAATTATATTATATAAGCAGGTACAAACCAAAGATATGATCAAATTATATTATATAAGTAGGTACAAACCTCACCGTACAAGTTAATTTTGTAAGATTTGACTTGGATTTAAAGTTAAATTTTTAAGAGATAATAATAAGGCACAAAATCAATACCAGATAATAGGAAATATTTGGTATGACATTTCTCTATCAAATCACATCTCTAGCAACTAGAAAATATAACATAGTAAAATAGTGGTCAAAATAAAATTTACCTGCTGCCTCATGTCATAGTCCCGCAATATGGGGACCAATTGCTCTTTAACCTGGGAATTAGACATCATGAGAATTGGAAGAAAAGATAATTTCAACATACAGGTTACAGATTACAAACTTTACACATTAAGCTGGACACTCAAAGGTGCATCTAACAGATTTACAAAAAAACATAGAATGCAATCAATTCTAAACTTCATTCGAAATTAAACTGAACATGTAAGGAAACTGAAAGAGTAGCCACTTGTTCTCATCCCCACATAAAATGAACAAAAGATAAATACTAAAACTGATTTCATATACTCAACTTATTTAGTCCTAGTAAACAACACCTAGCATGTAGCTTCTAGGCCATGCTATAAAACAGAAAGTTCTTTCTTTTTTGCCAAGCACTTTAAGGATTAAATTATTTTTTGGATCACTTTTATGATAATTGACCATAGGAAGGCCCTTTTTTCCGAGGTTTTAAGCAAAAGTGTAAACTACAAGGTAGGATTAGCAAAAGGTTCATCTTGACATTAACCTGGCTGACCTGGAAGCAAGTTGGTCAAGTCAACCCACTCCATTTTAAGGTGGGTAAGCCAGTTGACCAACGAAACAAATGAAAGAAATAATAAACTTGCACTCCTGTGACAAATTTAATTGGAAATAATTATATCAAAATCATAAAATAGTGAGTAACAATTTTTAATTTCAGTTATAAAAGTTAAAAAGGAACAGCCCAATTGATTCAATATACATTGGAAGTGGGTTAAACAAGACATGCTACGAAGGTTAAGGGATTCTAAAACCCGGCCCAACCCACAAAATAGGAGGTTGAGTAGGTCCCGTAAGTTGGCATGTTTCGCCATTCCTACTACTGAGCCCTTTTGTGAACAAGTACAAGCAGAAAATATGATATTAAGAGGCAAGAAACTCTAGTAAAGCAAAAGCAGAAAATCATCCTTTTCTATATTATATATTCATCTAGAGCTTAAAAGGAAAATTATCTATCTTAAGACCCTTTATGATGCTTAACCCCACTTTTACTCTACTGGGCATGGCTCTTATTTATATTCCAATAACTCAACTATTTGCAAATGAATACAAGCATAATATAAAGAAGAAAATGACAATACAAAAAAGAGGAAAAAGAAATTCTTACAAGAGATGGAAACTTCAAGTAAATGTTAATTGCAAATGTCTCTAAGTATTGACGAACAGCAGGTAAGTTATTTCTCTGCAAGAGAACAAAAAATATAGTTACAAATATAGCATTGGCGAGTGAACACATGTAGATAACAGTAAGAAAAATGGTAGTGCTGTAATGAATTCAATATTGATAATTAGAATGTAATAATTGATATGTCTATACCAATTTTCCTTTTACTAGTCAGAAGTGATTTCTATTTAAAAAAAATGCAATTCAAACACAATTAAGCACACAAATACAGAAGCAAAGTATGCAACACAGAAAAATGAGGAATAAAAACGTAGTAATTGTCTTAAAATCAATAAAAAAATGATGTTATAAATAAAAAATACATATAATAAAACATTTCAATGAAATTTAGATAAAAAAAGAATGTAATAACATGCATAGGCATAAAGGAGACCAAAAAGACAAGCTTCTAATACAATTTAAAATATCTAAGAATTCCAATAGGAAGTAAATATTAAAGAATGATAACATGCAAAGTCAACTTACATTAAGAGATATGTATAAGTATTCTACAACTTTCCCAACTATATCTTCCTCAACAAATGGTGACAATACACATATTATTTGCCAGGCACGTATTTTGCGTCTATGAATCTGTAACAACAATGTAACAAAATTAGTTGTTGCAAATGCTGATTATTCCAGTAACAATAAAAAAATTCCCGTATCATGCCATATTCAAACCATTGAAAGCGGAAAATCATTAGACACATTCTCAAGGAAATAAGTCTGACCAGTATAAATCCAGTTCCACATAAACAAAAGGTCACGGTTTCTAGCTTCAGGTTGGTAGTTGTCACTGAGATATTATCGTGGCAGTTATGATACTACACTGATGCCAAATAAATTACTCATTTTTAGGTAATGATTTATAATGAATCAAAGTTCTTTTTTAGTTCAATAAACATGGCAAGTGAGTCTATGCAATGCAACATTCTAGATGAGTAAGGGAGAGCTACGGATTTGGTACACCAAAATTAAGAAGCAATTTTGTATCTTAGGCCAAATATTTAGTGTTCCAGGGCACGATGATGCTGTATTTTTATTAGTGGATAGACCTCCAAAACTTGATACCAAAAAGAATATAAGGAATGTGTAATTGTTTGAACTTGGTTACTTGTAAAGATGATGAAGATGATCTATAAAACAGTGATTCTAATACAGACGTCAGACGAAACTCAGACATCAAGACATCAATTGAGTGCATCTGTGAACGACATGACAAAAATATAAAATGAGAATTTAAGTTTTATATATTCATCTGCTAAGAACATGGTTGAGATTGGAGATGAAAACAAGATTTTGTGTGCAAAGATGTTTGCGTTCAATGGGAGAAAGGGTTCTGTTTCGTGCTTCAAGGAATCCTAGATAATTTGAATTTTCAGATAATTTTTAAAATTTACAAGTACACCTTTTTGGCAAAAAACTATGATAGAAGTCTCTGAGAAGTGTCTAGCGAAGAGTAGGTGTTGTCATTCATTAGGCCTGTATCCAAGTCAGGTCTAAGTAGGATAAAAAAAATTAATAGCAACATGGCAAGGGTTGTTTGTGGTGGTGACCAAGCTGAGACTGACATTGACACACCATTCTGTAGGGGTGTCTGAGCGCAATAGAAGATGGCCATAATTAGTAGTACAGAACTGCATTTTGGCTCTCGATATTAAGGTGACGCAGGATCATGTTCTGTTTTCAAGTTCTTCATTTCAGTTCATCATGTTTTTAAAGAGTTTTCACTATAGTCAGTTGCCATTGTCAAAGTACTCAGGTAGACATCAGTATCCATCCACACCATGATAAAACAGTCAATAATTCTTATAATACAAAAAACTTGATTTTGTATTTTTCATTTTTCCCCCACTTTCTTACAAGACAAGGCAAACATAACAACTCTCACTCCCAAATAATTTCAAACAGAAATCAGGCAGGCTGCTCTAGCCATTTCCAATTCAACAAGCTACACAATGAATACTTACAGCACTATACTTTTTGTATAACTCCTTTGCAAGATCTTTATCATTCACCTACATTAACAGATGTTATAAATAACATAAGCATTCTAAAATAACCTTCTGAACTCTTTAATAAATTAAAACGGTGCACTAAAAAGGGCTTGAACAGAATCAAACAGGGCATCACAGAAAACTATTTGAAGCCATATCAGTTAATTTGCTAACATTATGCACATATTCCAAATTTATAAACACCATGCTCTCAGTTCACATTAGGATCAGTCAATGTTATAATGTGACAATCATTTGCTACCAAAATCTAGCTTACAACATTTCAAGTCACCATTATTTACTCAAAATTGATAAATACCTAGGGTGAAAAAAGTAGAAACACACCACAAAATCTAGCATTGTAGTCAGAATTCTCAAGGCATGCTAAGCCAATCCCAAAAGCTACAAGAGGTGAGGGTTTCCTCCATTTGCATATTTTACTTTGATACTATCCCTAATTAATGTGGGAGTTGATGTTTTCACAATACACTCCCTCATGTCCAACACTATTGCCCTAGTTGTTTGGATAAAATGGTGGCTGGCTCAATAACATATAGAATAGACTCTAATAGAATCTTAAAACAAGTCCAATTCAACTCCAAAAACTAGTTTTATCCACAGGCCTTTCACCATCATGTCTCTTTGGCTGAAAACAAGCATGGGCAACGGGTTTGTGGGGTGTGTTGAGTCTATTTGAGATAGTCCAAGTCCCAAATTGTTTAGAGATAGTAGCAAAATAATCTTGCTTATACACTAGCCCTTTTAACTAGTTTGTAAAGCAAGCATGCATCAACACTCGCCAGTTGCTTGCAGTCAAACAAAATGATGAAAGGCCAATTGATAAAAACGTGTGAGAAATATACCACAAAAGTTAGGCATTATAATTGGAGAGCCAAAACCTTATATGCAACCCACTCCACACCAAAATCCCATACTTCCAATGTGTGACTCGAGTACTATATGCAAACGCAACTGGATCCCAAAAAAAACTTATGTTCTTAATAGTTGGGAGTGTTCCTTTCTCAACTCAAGATGTTTATTGCATGCAATACCAACGCTAACTTCATTTTTCTTTTCGCACATGAATATTATTTAGAACCACTGGACAGTAAGAGACAGATGATCTCAACCACTTTATAAATTAAAATAACCCAAAGGATTCTTTTAAACTTGAGGCAAGATATCAACAGGACTGGCAGCGAAAATAGACTTGTACCGTATCAGTAAGAAAACCTCATAGCAGCCGAAATCCAAGTACATAACATACAAAACATACGTTTGTCTTAAAAATACTCCAGTAACAAGCTATTTCAAATTTAGCATGGAATTCATTTCTGAGCATTAATTGATAATAATAGTAATCTACTACCACAGAGTCAAGAAGCTCTAGTAGAAATGATTTGCCAGATGCTTGTGCTGCAATACAGCCCGCATCTTCATTTGGGGACCCCACCATCCTGGCCAAGTCTGCCAACTTGTAAAACAGAACAGCAACTGATACACGCGCATACAACTCTGTATTAATAAATGCCTGATAATAGAAGTGCCCAATTATTACAAAGTCATAAGCTTCATTTTTAAAAAAAAAATATACAATTGCAATTAATGGTAGTCAGCATATGTTAGTTAAGATAAAAATGTATTAAATTCTTTAACAAATTCAGGTAAAGAAACAGATAATTAAACAAATCTTTTAAATGTTCAGTAGCTCACTTCAGTCAGCTCAGGATCAGGACTACTGGCCAGTATAGAGACTTCCAGTCTAGCATCATTGTTGTCAGCAAGTTCAGCTTCAAAATCCTCATCAAATGCAACTGAAAGAGATAATCTCAAATTCCCATATGATAATTTTAAAATAAAACAATAGACAGAGCCAAGTAATCACATGCTCATTCAGCAAATTAACATATTTTTCGAACCTGATCCATAGAGAGATAGTAACTTGAGCTCTTTCATGTAAAACTTTATAATCCCAGGATTTAAGAGCCATAATCCTGTTAAGTGTAATGCTGCAAGACGAATTGTACGAGGACTCTTTGTGCCCTCCATCAGAAGATTTTCAATAAACTGAATCCATGACAATAAAATAAATTCGTCACTATTTGCAAGAAATTAGCAGAGATAATACACAAACAGGAAAATAATACAAGAGAACACATACCCACTTCAGGGGTCCAGGTGCATTGTCTGTTTGGTGCATGCTCTCATCATTAAATACCAAAGGATGCAGAACAGATGACAAAAGAGCAGCAATTGATGCTACTCTTCGCTTATTGCAGCTTATATGCAATATCCAAGAGGAACGGACCAAATTCCACATCATCTAATCAATGATTGCAAGTCATTGGATCAGTGAGCAAAACTGCTGGTAGGGTTACGACAGGACAAGTATTCAACAAAATATAAATATCCATCATTCTAATTATAAAATATTAATCCATTGGAAGTGAGCACCATTAATGGGTATAAGAAGAATTGGTATATAGGATTCACATGTTCAGTATGCCAGTTAACATACCTTAACTGCCAAGCAGACTGTTAGCTTGTTTTACTTAGCATTCACAACATTTTACAAAGAGACATTTGACAGGCCCACACACATTGGACATCTCATACAGTTATAGAAAATTAGGTATTATGAGATGCCTAAAGCCCATATCAAATACAATGGGATGTTCAGAATTATTCAAGTGTATGGTTATCTCCCCCTAACAGTTAGCTTTTAGGGTGGGTTCCGTAATGTTTATCAATTGGTAGCAGCTAATTGTCAATGTCTCAAAACCCACAGAGGGTTTGGACCAGTGGAAAATTCCAGCCAACTAGAGAAATTTGAGTAAAATGACATAAAGTGTGAGCCGCCAAAGTGTAGGCTCTCAGAAGCAGTGCTATGATGAGGGCTTGGATGTTATTGGGTTCTTAAGTCTCACACCAATCAGTATGGGATGTTCACCGGAGTATTTACGTACTCTGTTCTCCACCCTAAAGTGTGAGCCGCCAAAGTGTAGGCTCTCAGAAGCTGTGCTATGATGAGGGCTTGGATGTTCTGGGGTTCTTAAGTCTCACACCAAGCAGTATGAGATGTTCACTAGTATTTATGTGCATTGTTCTCCTCCTAAAGTGACATAAAGTGTGAGCCGCCAAAGCGTAGGCTCTCAGAAGCAGTGCTACGATGAGAGCTTGGATGTTGATCAGGCATGCCCAGGCACCAAAAGCTCCATAATTTTGGATTCTCTCAATGATAACAGCACTCTGATTATGTTATTCCCATAATTATGCTCCATTTGGTCTTGACAAGTCTAGGAAACCTTTACTCCTGACAGAATAGCATCTCAGATGGCCATATGCTTATTGTTGGGAAGTCTCACACTGCCTACCTCCATTCTTAGAAAGCAGCTTATATATCTGTTGGACAACTTTGCTTAGTCACAATTGATTTTAAGATGAAATCTAACCTAGTACCAGAGCCTATGGAGGGGGAGTGTCGGGAAATCCCACATTGCATGCCTCAATTATTAGAGAACAAATGTCAATTGATTTTAAGATGACATCAGACACTTATCATACTGGTAAATTAACAGAACCAGTAATCAAGGCTAGCTTATAAAGATCTTCAAAGTTATAATAACAGCTACAAATGCTTCATACCAGGGCAAGATGCCGACTGCCCATTTTAAAACCAGACCTAGTTTGCCACATTGCAACATGCTTACCACTAATTCATTCATTCAATTAAGCCAACAGTTAGTTGCCCGCAAACTAAATAACGAGCTACAATGTAAACCTGTGTGTTGATTAAGTGACAATGGGAAACAACTGCTTTGGACTTCACTTTAGCAACCAGCTCAAATAACATTCTGACTGATCTCAGCATGGGTAAAACACAGCTTTCTCCAGCATTTTCCAGACTGCAAAATGACTTTGAGTAAGATAAACTCCATAAATAAGACCAAATACAGAGAGAAAAAACAATATATACAACATATGTAAAACTCTCATGGTATTGACACAAAAGAAATGATATTCACCATGTTTGGCATTTAATTTATAAATAAGCCTATCTGCAGCAACACAAGTTGCACAAAAATCACAACACGCTTGCACAGATGCACTGTTACTTACCTCTCGACGAGATCACCAAAAATACATTTTAGAGTGTCATCTGAGAAGAATGTGTGGTTTTCCTCCAAATTAAACCCATTCTTGAGAGCATACGAAGGAATTGACAACAAAGATTCTAGGCACGCCCACTGAATCATTAATAAATCAGTTAAAATCTTCTAATTTATTTCTTGACAAGTTATAACTAGTGAAAATAAAAAAGTGCTTTAACTGCTAAGGCTTCATGAGATCATAAAATGGAACAGGTTAGTTAATATGCCAGGCACAGATAATGAATTCAGAAAATTTTAAACTAGAATAACAAAAGAGTAAATGAATATAAAATTTCAGAATCCAATTATACAATCCAAAAATCAGATATATGGCAACAAAAATATCTGCCTTATGGCAAAAGAGAAAGAATGGCACCTTTATATCCAATAAAACAGCCCTTCGAGATCTAGCCAAAACTCCTGACCCTAGAAGATCATTAATATTTTGAATGAAAGACAGACACATATAATCTAACTGAGACCTTCCTTCTGTTTCTGAAAACATTTGCTCACTTTCCTCTACCAGATAAAGAGAATGGGGAAAGAATGTTGAAACAAAAACCTTGAGAATAGAAACTAATGCTTCATATGCTGCAAGGGAAATTTCTGCTCCCATCTGCAATTGCCATACATGGCAATAAGTATATCATCACAGTTCAAAAGTGACAGAGTCATAAAATCAGAATTTTTATAACAGATAATTCATTTAATATATGCAAGCTACCTCTGAGATAGAAGGTGAACACCTAGTAGTCCTCCAGAAGAATTTCCACATAAAAGTGAAAGCATAATTATGTGGAGCATCTCTTTTAATTTGGCTACACCAGAAGAAGATTAATGATATAGCCTTTACTGACATGATCTGTTTGGTTAAACAAGTAAAAAATCAGACAAGATGCAATGAAAAAAGGTGTTACCAGGAACTGATTAGTGATTAGTACAAAAGTTCATGAATTGATAATGATAGAGCACATGGTAACCACACTACACTAATGCATACTTGTGAGCATCAATGACAGTATTCTATATAGGAAACAACAAAATTACACTAATAGACCTTGCAAGTTCTAAAGATAATTCCAATATGGAAGTTAGCGCTAAGTTAGCCATTGAAGTTAAAAAAAATTGGTCCATTAAAGTATTTTCTTGGAATTCAGTTTGCTCAGTCAAAGGAACAAATCTTTAACCAAAGGAAGTACATATCCTAGAATTTGCCTAAGGAAGTTGGCTTATTGGGATGTAAGAGTACAGCATATTCTAGCAAGCTTGAGGGGAGTGTTGAAAGTTTGCATTACTTATCTTTTATCTCTCCATTTATTATAAAAATTCTGTTTTTATTACAAGTAATGAGGTAGAAATAGATTATTTTTGTAATTAGGAAACTATTTTATCTCTTTCCTAAATATAGAATTCGCAAATTCATTATTTTCTTTTTCATAGAGATTTCCTATTATGACGGCCAACTTTTTTGTCCCTTTGTTCTCTACAAGAGGATCTCTTCTGTATCTTTTTTCTATTAAGTGCAAAACATTACCTTCCAAGTATATGTATAAATCATCTTAGCTTTTACAATGTTGGTTCCTCACAATTTATAAGCTCAATCAGTGAAAATTACTTGATAAATGAGTACCTAAATTATTCAAGGAATTCCATTAAAGTAAAATGTTAAAGCTAGCTAGAAGGAAAGAAAATTCAAAGCTGCTGTGATGCCTACAGTTTGGTTTAATTTAAATTTTAAGTTACAAGGATACCACGTTCAATGAATAATTCTCTAGTATCCAATTCATCATGAAATAAACAGTGAACCGTAAAAAAGGTGTAGAATGTACTTACTGCCTGCAACACAACAGTGGTAGCAGAAACTGACAACCTTCGTTGACTAGGGCCTCCAAGTTTTCCTTTCACGGCACCAGGCAGTGAGGTGTCCTCCGTAACAACAGCAGACCAGAAAACAGAACAAGACCGATTGGCAAACTGAACCAGATCATGCTGCATTCCAATAAACGTTTTAGAATTATAAAAAGTAGATGGATAACCACATAATAATATAAAAAGGTATAAAATATGATACCAATAAATATACAAATTCATCAGAAAACTTCTCAGAGATGTCATCAATGAATCCCAGATCATCAACTACAACAGGCAAGGCTTTCTCTACATTCGCTCTGGCTTTAATACTATATTCAACTGCTCTTTCCTTTGCTCTGCGAAGCTCCATAACCAAGCTCGAGACAAGAATCATGAATTTGACTACTACGTACCTTGTCTCATGGTTTTGTTTCAAGATATCAGTACCGTTGTTTCTAATGAACTGCAATAACAGTTATCCTTTCCATGTTAAATTTTAAAACATAAAATTGGTACAGGGTTACCCCTTCCATGACCAGTATCAATTGCAGGTCATAAAACGATCCTATTACTCTCTTATAACAAAACAAATATATAACCCAAGACACCAATGATGATTTTCCTTCTTCCTAGAAATAATTAATTCGCACTTATATTTAATAAACATGATCGTAAGTAAAAAGGACAATGGCAAAAGCAAACCACTAAAATAGGTTCCAGAAGATCGCCTTGCTTGGTAGAAATGAAAAGCATTTTTGCCCATCTATTTGCTTCAGACTCCCATGCACTCAAGTCTTCATCATCATAAGTAAGAGAAACATCAATAGGAAGATTATTGCTGACAAACCTCTGTGGGAAGTCATAAAGACTCTTCCACAGCTCTATCTTGTTATTACAGCAACTGGCACACCGATCCTTGTAACCACAACCAGAAAGCCATCTTTGCACAGTCACCCTTAACTGACCTGACGAGGAAGAGTGGTCAAAATTTACTTAACTAAAAATCCTAGATTATTTTCTCCAATTCATTGATGAAAAATTATGGTTGGAAACACAAGCAAGAAGATTTTTTGTTTGAGAGCAGCCAAATGTGATGAAAAATTAAGCTTAAGTCATATTTTCAGTGCATATCCTCAGATCCCAATCCAACAAATACTGTAACAAGTAGTGCTCTTAAGTCCAAACTCACAGATCGTCACAAGGATATAGGAAAGTAATAACAACATCAGAAAGGATTTTATTTAGTACATATCCAATCTTGAAGAAAATGAATAAAAGAAAACTGTTAACAAACTGAACTGTTTATTATTTTCACTCTTATGAAAAAAGAACCTTACAAGATTTTTTATAGGCAACCGCTTACAACAAAGGCTATTCTTAGTATTAGCTGACAGCTGTACCAGATAATCGCTGTAACAGTAAAAGCATTAACAGAGACAAAATATAATTATTCACTCTAACACCCCATCTCGAACTCAAGGAGAACAGGAGTAGTAAATGAAACTTGCAATTCAGTGAGCAAAGTAGAAAGCCATGTTCATTCAGTAGAAGTTTCAGCCAAACTTCTACTGTGCTAGAAAGAGCACTAACTCGCTGCTCATGGGACCACCAATATACTAAATTGGGACCAATAAATATGGATACTCCAGAAGTAGAACGTCTAACATCAATATCAGATGCCCAATCAGCATCACAAAAGGCTTTCAGTGACAAAGGTTGGGCAAGAGTTACCAGATCTAATGTCAGCAATCACATTTTATCCTTCCATATTAAAGAGATTATAGTTATAGTGTAGAACGGAAATATCCCGGAATCGTAGGGATCTAATTATATCCCTGAATCATAGGGATCTGATTACATAAGTGTTGTTATTGTATTTCCTAAATTAGTCTTCCAATCTTGTATATGTGTCTAATGTATTCTTGGCAATAAAATCACTCTATATTACCCTAATATTTAAGATGGTATCAAAGCGTTCGAATCCTAAGAACCACCCCTGACTGTGCATCCAAAAAACCCTGGATGATAGCCTTCATTGTTGTCAACAATCCAAAACCCTAGAAGACAACCTTCATTGTTGTTGATTATATTTTTAAAGGAAACCTTAATTGTTGTCATCATTTATCTTGTCATTCCTTGCACTTTGTCTTGTTGATGTCATAGCAGGTTCGAGCGACATAACTGAAATAGAGGATAATAAATACCAAACTCATTGAGAGCTTCAGAATCGTAACACTACATACAAATTGAATGAAAAAAATTACTTGAAATGGTCTCAGCTTGTTCATACTACTCTAAAAGGTAAAGGGAAAGTTGGCCACTTGAGTGATGATGCCCCTAGTGAGGAAGATCCCAAATTTACAAAATGGGAATAAGAGGATTCTATGATCATGCCATGGCTACAGAACTTAATGATCCCAGAGATAAGTAATACTTCGATGTTCCTTAACTCTGCGAAAGAGATCTGGAATGTTATGGAGCCTACATACTCCAAAGCTAAAGATGTTGCCCAAATATGAGGTGAAGGTGAAGACTATGGCTGCAAAACAAGAAAACAATATTGTTACATAGTACGTCAATCAACTGAAATCATTGTGAATGGAATTAGACCATTACAGGGTCATAACAGCCAGGTGCTCAGCAACGCTCAAATTGAGCAAGATAGAGTTTATGAATTTTTGGTAGGACTTAAATATGGTTTTGATCAAGTGAGAGTTTAGATCCTCGCAAAAGAAGAAGTTCCAGGAATTAATGAAGTAGTGGTTATAATCAGAAGTGAAGAAACTAGAAGGGGATTAATGCTAGAAACACCAGTTGTAGAAAACTTAGTCATGATAGTCAATAGGGCCTTGACCAAGACGATAAAAGTGAAGAGTGTGGTGTACCTACTGCAACAAACCTACACTAGTGAAAAGCGTTGGAAGTTCCATGGAAAGCCACCTAGCCGTGATTGGGCCCCCCAAAACCGTGACAAGGAGAGGGGAAAAACAAAGGGAGGACAGTCACACATAGCTACTGAAACCAAGGAAGAAAATAAATGAGAATTAGTTCAACTCAATCAAAATGGAATAGAGAAAATGAGATTATTCCTCAACAAATTGGATAAACCAGCCGGTACTTGTTCTCTAGCATATTCAGGTAAGTTTGGAAAGTTTCCTTCTGTTGCACTCAATGTCTCAGATAGATTCTATAACAAATATTAGATATTGGATTCAGGTGCCACTGATCACATGACACCCCTACCTAAAAATTTCTCCTCATACAACCCTTGCCCTAGCAGTAAGAAAATATTCACATCGGATGGCACTTCCAGCACTGCAACAGAACAAGGAGCACAAGCCAGAAAAAATTCTTACCACGGATGGCGATGATGTAAGATGTGGGAAAAATTTTGTTTACATAAGGAAGACAAAGGTCATTCCAAATTTTGCCCATGTCCATGAATCTAATCCAACATTACATGAGGTAACTGCTTTCCCTAATCATGTAATCTCTAGTGAATCAATCTCTGATTTCCCAACTACACAATAACCCGAATTGAGTTTGACACATACCTATGAGGTCCTAGACATTCCAATTGCCCTTAGGAAAGAGACTAGAAAATGTTCCAACAAGCAACAAAACCCTCTAGCCAAATACTTATCGTTTAAAAACTGCTCACCTGCTCATAAGTCTTCCTTAAAAGCCTAAACACTACCACAACACCTACAACCCTATATGAGGTATTGATTGACAGAAAATGAAAACAGGCCACAGGCCATGGACCTAGAAATGGAGGCACTAGAAAATAATAGTACTTGGGAATCGGTTACTCTACCAAATGGGGAAAAACCAGTAGGATGCAAATGGGTATATACTATAAAGTAAAAGAAGAACTAATCCATTGAAAAGTAAAGGCAAGATTAGTAGCCAAGGGACTCACTCAAACCTACGGAGTGGATTACATAGAAACATTTGCTCTAGTTGCAAAAATGAATACAGCCAAGGTCATGTTCAATAGCAATGGTTACCACACTACACTAATGCATACTTGTGAGCATCAATGACAATATTCTATATAGGAAAGAACAAAAATACAGTAAAAGGCCTTGCAAGTTATAAAGATAATTCCAATATGGAAGTTAGGGCAACTAAAGTATTTCCTTGGAATTGAGTTTGCTCAGTCAAAGGAACCAATCTTCATTAACCAAAAGAAGTACATATCCCAGATTTTGTTGAAGGAAGTTGACTTATTGGGATGTAAGGTAGCCAAGACTTACACCCCTTGACCAAAACATAAAGCTTGCCCATCTAAACCTAAGGAAGTCATGGATAGAGAACAATACTATTAGAATAGGTCTTAAATAAATATGAGCTCTACTATCACTATACCTAGGACTTTAGTTTTGCCTTTTGATTTTTACTCATTGTATCAAAAAGCTATCAATATAAATATTATAACAAAAGAGTGGTGATTCAAGCTCTATACAATGTAGTTTCATTTTATTTATCTCAAGTTGGTATCAGAGTGGGTTGATTCCGCTTTGTTGGTCTCAATCTAGTTCGACGAAGCCTTTGTCATCGTCCCCTATCCGCCTTGTCACAGTTTTCCCACCACCTAATCTAGAGCATGTCTCCGAGTACCACCAATCCTGAAAGCTTAATTAGCTCCCCGCGCCGCCATATGCACGCTCTTTGTTCACTGTTGCTAGGTGTGTGTCGTCCACACGCCACCTTCCTTCACCGGAAGCGACCTCACCTCCACATGACTCACCAAACCTCCACGTCCCTGTTCTAACCTTTGGTTCTCCCTTACCAACTTGGTTGAAGGTCAAATCTATTATTCTCTAGTTTTTTCTTATTGGTTTCCTTTTGGTGTCCTCCAACGAAAATGTCTTTTAAACCTGTCATCTTCTCTGAAACTCCTACATTACTCCAATAGCCAAGATTTTAGAGGGTAACCTCCTGATTAGGTAAGTGGTAGTAAGAAGGGTTTTAAACCAAAATTTCTTGGAACGTGATTTTAAGAAAGTCAAGCTCTAGTTTGGGTTAATAAGTGCCCATTTTTTTATGCAATCTCATTCTATTTAGGTGTGTTAGCACATGAATACTCACAGATTATCCCTTCTTTTTGGCAAAAAGAGTTGAGCACAAGATTAAAGGAGTCATTAGCATTATCAAACCTAATTCTCTTGATACTGGCTCCAAATTGATTCTTAATCATTGAGACAAGCTCTAGAAAAAAAAAAAAAAAAAAAAAATAAAAAAAAAAAAAAAAATATATATATATATATATATATATATATATATATATATATATTAAATAGTCCTGTATAGATAATGCAAGAAAATTGTATTCCATATATAATTTAATTATAAACTACATTGTTATAAACTTTAAGATAGTTACTTGTTGGAATTCAAATGTAAATATAAAGTATTATATTGCGTAAAACTTAATAAATTAAATAATATATAAGTGAGGAAGATTTTATTACTTTCAGTAAATGTTGTGGGCATAATATAAGTGAAATTTATTATAACCTATACACGACTAATAATCTTTTAAAATGATACAAATTTTATGAATTTAAATAGAACGAATAACGTTAAATCACGTTAATATTAAGATCCAAATCTTCTTTAAAATCATCCATATATAGTTATTTTTAGGTCCCATTATCTCTACTAATTTCTTTTTCAAACCAAATAATTTCTCACTCCAAACCAAAACTTTATTGATAATGAGTTATGAGATAAAATTTAACTAGAAGTACATGTGGAATCATGAAGAAATTAGATTTCAATACTTCCTTCTTTTACCCTAACATAATTTTATTTATTACTTTAGAAGAGCAATAATAATAGGCAGACAGTGTTTTAATATGTATTTTATTAGCCACCACTTCCATGTTATTTTACTTTACTGTCAACAATTACATTATATTTAATTCCATAAAATTAGGTCACACAAGTAAGTGTAAGTCCATTTTTGTTTCGAATCTGCACGCAGTCCTGAATACATATGAAATAAAATCAGAAAATTACTACTAACATGCTTCTAAACTTTTTGAAGATATTGTCCTAAACTTCTGAAATTCAAAATTCGAAATGTAAAAACTCACAACTAAAACGTGGACACAACTTTTCGAAATAAATGTGGACTGAAGCAGTTGATCAGAAGTTGCTTTTACTGTGGCTAAAACTAATTTTTGCGCGTATTTTTTAAGATAAAATTATTGTACTACAATGTAAACACATGCAAAGTTTGGTGGCACAAGGACGTTCCTCAGCAGAAAACAGAAAACAAAAATATGGCAGCAGAAAACTGGTGCACAGCTAATATTGTCCTAGAAAATATTATATATCACACAAGAGTGTGAGTGTATACATATATATATTTATATTTATGGTGAAAGAATTGATTTTCCAACGTGTGGAGGAAGCTAAGAATTTTGGTTGGGGTAAGAAGGCTAACAGCGAAAACTGTGGCACGGCAAGATTCCCATGCAGATGCAGTAGCTTGAAAAGGTTAAAAGTCTGAATTTGAGAGGTCAGCTCACCACTTACGTTTGGGCCAATGTCGTACTGTTGATTGGTCCTACCACTGTTGACAATGTTATTAATGGTTAGTACTTCCGTCCAAACATGCCCCACACTTTTCTCACACACTGAACTTGTGGCCAAAACCCTGCTCCAGCATTCGTATCTATAGATTAACACATTTGATTCAACATTATCACTCACTATGTCTCTGCATCTACACCCATTACTTTCTCATTCATCCCTCATCACCTCTCTCTTTTACTTTGACATGACTCTCTGTGGACAACCAACACCTCATTCTGGTTCTTGTTCTCACACTCTATCTATTCCTGTTTTTTCTTTAGCTACAAATTTCCACATTCACAGAATGTATGAACAATTAATGAAGCCCTTGCACTGTATATTTAGTAAGTAGAGGAACACAAGAAACGTTCTAATTATAATAACTTCAGTCAAATGTCTAAAAAGGTATTAAAATATATACTACTGTTTTTCTTAGGTTAATCTCATTAATTTTAGAGTTTACTTAAACGTGAATATGTATGAAGTACTTTGAAATGAACTTGAATAAAGGGCACTTTTTGTTGGTGGTGTTGTTGAGTACTAATTGAGACTTCTAGTTCCAACAGTATGTCTCGAATAGAACGAATCTTTGACATGTTTTCTGCACCAAACTCGAAACCATCTGGAGAGGATAGAAACTACCAATTTCTAAGCCACGAAGTTCAAAGTTCTTTAATTCTTCTCTGTAGTCTCTGCTGTAGTTTTTCAAGTCCTTTCTTTACGATATAAATATCCTTTCTCAAAAGAGTTACGTGTCCAAAGGTGTGACCAGGTTCGAAAGAATCAACCATCCGTACCTTTTTTTTATTGTGGAAATGGATTGACTCACTAACTATTTAATTATAGTTAGTTTCAATTTATTATCAACTTGTATCATGTCGGTATGTATATTCAATGCTTATAACTTAGGTGTACTGTAGGGCCTAGCTACTACATTTCTCCATGCAAATAATGCTTTCTTAAAAATAACTACAAATGAGTAATTTATTGATTATATTTATATGCCAAAGTGAAAGAATAACTCCAAACCTTATCATATATTCACATCTCTATAGTTCTTATTTCTCCTTGGGTGAAAATAACAAATATATTTATTTGGTAGCAGATACATGCATGTGTTTTTAGTCCAATAATATTTATGCGGGGTAAAAGAATAAAGCATGGTTGAATAAGACCCAATATTTTGCGCTTGGTGAGAGAGAAACAGAGTTGATCCCTGTAGGCCAGGTTTGTCCCTGAAATAATGAGAGAAAAAAAAAAAAAAAAAAAAAAAAAAAAAAAAAAAAAAGAGAGAATCAGAAAAGTAGTGGAAAAATAAAAGCTTAACGTTAACAAGAGGGGTACTACACAGCTAGGCCCACATCGCTTAACCAACCAATGCCTCTAGTTCCAAACCAAAGCAACTGAACTGCACTACACCTTCCCATAAATACCACACAACCACCCCTCCTTCTTCTCCCAAAGCTTCTCTCTCTGTAATTTCTATGAACCCTGTTCTTCTCGCCGCTGTGGTTCCACGATGTTAATTGAGACTAGCTGTGCTCGTGATTCTGGGATGAGTTCAGAGACTGTGAATTCCACGCAGCGAACTTCCATGAGCAACGAGAGCGTTTGCAGCACCAGCTTCAGCCGCCTCTCCTTCGACCTCCCCCCTTCCTCCTCCTCGCCGGAGAGCCTGTTCGTGAAGCCGCACCGCTCCTCCGACTTCGCCTACTCCGCCATCCTCCGCCGCCAGTCCGCCCTCACCTTCCGCGACTTCCATCTCCTCCGCCGCATCGGCGCCGGCGACATCGGCACCGTGTACCTCTGCCGCCTCCGCCACGACGAGGACGAGTGCTTCTACGCGATGAAGGTGGTGGACAAGGAGGCGGTGGCGCTGAAGAAGAAGGCGCAGAGAGCAGAGATGGAGAGAAAGATTCTGAAGATGGTGGACCACCCCTTTCTCCCTACGCTCTACGCGGAGTTCGAGGCCTCGCATTTCTCTTGCATTGTTATGGAGTATTGCTCCGGTGGAGACTTGCACTCCCTTCGATACAACCACCCTAATAAACGCTTCTCTCTCTCCTCTGCCAGGTAACTTATCCATCGCCCAAACTTTCTTCTTCTTCTTCTTTTGTTGTCATCATCATCTTCTCGCTGTTTTGTCCTTCAATAATCTCACTTTGCCCAAACTAATACATTTTTTCTTTCTTCTTTTCCTCTCCAAATACCTTCTTATTCCCATCAAACAATAACTAATATTTTTTATTTCTTTCCAATTTGTCATAACATGATTTATAGCTTATTGTTAATTCAAGTCAACAACTTTAAACTCCTCTAATTCAGTCCCAGCTCAACACATACATCTGTAGCCATCTGGTAATTGAATATAAAATTTCAGTTAGTATTATAACCTTTTGAGAACTCGGTAAATATGTCTTTAACCATGTTATAAAAAAATACTGCCTTTCTAAAAGTTTTTTTTTTCATGCCTACATATAGTGAAAAAAACCTTGTGCTTATTGAATATGCTTAATTTTAGAACAAAAATATAGTTAAGCTCGTTTTCTTGTCATACTAAGTTTAATAATTGATTATTTATTTTTCTCACTCGATCTAATTATTATATTTTTAATTTCTTCGCATATCTCAATGAAAGTACTTTTTTTTATTTTCCAGGTTTATTTATTTTTAATATTTCTGAACGTAATACATTAATATTAGCATTATTTTTATTTTTAATGTAGGAAATTTCTAATTTCCGAGGAAAAAAAAATCAAATTAATACATTACGTCTTGATTATTTAATCTCATCACCCAATTTCAAAAAGGAAATATTTGGTAGTTATTTGAAAAATAATTGAAAGGTTTTCAATTTATCTTTATATTATCTTATTCCAAAATCTATAATTAGAATTATGTTGATAATATTATAAAATTAAAGGAAGTTTTGCAACACATTTTGATAATTTTATCTGTATGAACAGTGAAAGAAAAAAAAAAAGAAAACACTATCTGAAAACACAAAAAAAGGATATAGTGGATGAACATGGGTAGATGAGGAGGGGAATCGAAATTTGTTTTGGTAAAGTTTGAATGGAAGGAAGCAGAAGAAGCGTTTTGTTTTGTGACTTTGGAGAAACATAGTTAGTGTTTATTAATTGTTGCACATGCATTAATATTCTCGTTTGTTACAGGTTTTACGCGGCTGAAGTACTGGTGGCGTTGGAGTATCTCCACATGCTGGGAATAATCTACAGAGATCTAAAGCCAGAAAACGTGTTGGTCAGATCAGACGGTCACATCATGCTTTCTGATTTCGATCTCTCTCTCTGCTCCCATGCAATCCCCGCCGTTGAATCCCCTGACTGTTCGCTCGATCCTGCATTCGCACGCACGTTACCCTACACCCGCCAGTACTCCACCCCGTTCTCCTGCCTCTCCAACCGCGTATTCCGGTCCAGGAAGGTCCAAACCCTCCAACCGAACCGCCTCTTCGTTGCCGAACCGGTTGGGGCTCGCTCCTGCTCTTTCGTGGGGACACACGAGTACGTGTCACCGGAAGTGGCCTCCGGGAACTCCCACGGCAACGCCGTCGACTGGTGGTCCTTCGGGATATTCATCTACGAGATGGTGTACGGTCGCACACCCTTCGCCGGTCCATCGAACGAGGCTACTCTGCGCAACATCATAAAAAACCCCCTGGCCTTTCCCACCGCCACGCCCTCCACCACGCTTGAAACGCATGCGCGGAACCTCATCTCCGGGTTGCTCAACAAGGACCCTAACCGCAGGCTTGGGTCGAAGCGCGGCGCCGCCGACGTCAAGAAGCACCCTTTCTTCGCTGGGCTCAATCTCGCGCTCATACGAATGGTGACGCCGCCGGAGGTCCCCTCCCTGAGAAGACACAAAACGACGCCGTTTTATCCCGCTAACGATAACGGCAACGTAAATAACATTAGACATGAGCTAACGGCGTTTGATTACTTTTGAAAATCCAATGATGGACGCACTCTGCGCCACGTGTTGAGTCGGTGCCACCCAGATTTTGTAATTGGCAGATGACTTATGTGTATAATTTTTAGCTGTCCTTTCTTTTTGTACCCTTCTTTTAATTCTAATATAGTTTGATACTTACATTCCACTTTCTTTTCACCTTTATCTATATTTTTTGGCATCTCTATAATATTATGTTAAGATGATGCTGGGACACCAATGAAAAGGAAAACAACTTAATTATTTTCATCGTAGAAAAATGTGGGAATGGGCAACTTGTGCACAAATGTTGTCATACCATACTATTGAGATCATAATTTTTTTTTTTCTCTTTTTTCTTATGATTGGATCGAGGCTATGGTCTTATCTTAATCATAACATGGGTCTGTCTTCTCCTTTCATGGTATGCTTGGAGAGGAGACAACCATGAAAAAATAACTTGGCATTGCTAAATACGGAATATTCCTTGCTTAATTTCTTCTCCTCAAATCACACTTTAGGATGAGCAGAGACTCGTAAAGGAGGAACTGGGGAAGGCATTGCATAAGTTCAAAAAAACTCAATTCTATACTCCAGTATCTTACTTTTGTGGTGTTGTTTTTTAATAGAGTATCATTGTATTATCTAATAACTAATCAAATGAGAAACGTGTTATTTAATTTATCAAATAATAATATAAAAATACTACTAATAATAAACAAGGGTTTGATTTTCCCTACTGACAGCACAGTTACACCTTAAATTAAATATTTTACTCTCTCTCGCATTGAAAATCTGCTCTTGTCTTTGAATTTTTTTGTTGACTCATTACTTCCATTTCAAACTGATTCCGACGCAATGAAACTGTTTGACACGCAACTCTTTATTACACTTAGAAATGCTTTGGAAAAGCACAAAACTATTTGAATTTAGTGGGGATACCATTGAGAACCCAATTATTTTATACAACCATTCTATAATTAGTTTTATTATTTTTATTGATAATTTAATTCATATTTTAGTATTAAATAATAGTTATCATTTGGTTATTTTAAACAAGTTTGTTGTTAGTACATTTTTTTCCTTGAATTTACTTGTAATTCGCAAATAAAGTTTCCAAGTCACGTATGGTTATGTGTTTGATTTCTCCATAAAATCAATTCAACACGGATTGTTGAGTATATGGAAAGATATGAAACGATGCATCACTAAAGTTATTGTATGTGAAATATTACATACATTACTTTATCATAATAACAAAATTTAAATCTAAATTTCATGTAAATTCGAATTTATAACGCATTGACATGTTACTTTAGGAGTTTAATAACTCATTAAATTCATCAAATAATAACAAAACAACAATTACTATATGACATTTTAAATTTTATCATTAATAAATTCATTTAATTAAGTAAGACCAAAGCAACAAAAAAATATTCGAATTGTTAAGTTAATAACCATTAATGAATTGAAAATATTATATAAAAACACTCTCATACATTTTACCCTGTTTCTTTGCAATATATAGATGTTATTATAAATGTCAAACAAAACAGGAAGAAATGTGTTCGTGTACTAACATGTTTGAAAAAAGAAATTATTTTAATTTTTTTGAGAACATCAAAAAGTTTTGAAAAGGAATTTGTTGACAAACATGTAATAAAGAAGAAGAAAATGTCATGGCTCATCTCAGAAAGATGATAGAGAACCTTTGGGAACTTGAGCTGCTTCATTAGGCTTTTACTGAGAAGCCTTTTGAAAACGCGAAAGGCCTACCCCTATTGCGTAGACTAGTTGAAAGTAAGCAGCATATTCATCTGTGAATGTGTGTCAAATACTGAAAATAATCTAATTTTAGTTCCAATTTCTTCTTCTCAAATATTCCATATTCTTCCTAATTTTACACACACACAAAAGTTAGGCTTATGAACTGTCGTGCCTGTCTCTCCATCTCAAATCTATATCAGGATCAACACAACCGTGACTTCTGCCAAACTATACTAGTATTTTCACATGCATTGGACAAAGCAAAAAATACCACTATTAAATATTTTATTATTACTATTTATCACAATATTTTTCACTTAATTTAGTTGATACTATCCTCACCCGATATACTGGGTACTTAAAATCATATATGAGATTTACGGAACATTATACTTAACAAGTCTTTATATGTAACAGCTAGATAACTTTTATTATCCTTGATTTAGACTTAAAACTTATATATATATATATATATATATATCACGTGCTATAGCAAGTATTACCTATTTTATTATTTAGCTTTCATATTTATTAATACACTTTTTCATTCACCTCATTAATAGCATATCTCAAAACTAAAACAACTCGGGTCCTGGAGTCGATCTCATCAAAATACTAATTTAAATCTCGGTAAAAATAGTTATTATTTTTAAAACAAATTTTTTTCATAACCATTAACACGATTTTTGTGGTGCGTACCGAACAATAAATGTTAGATTTCCCCTCAATTAAAGTTAAAGTCTTTTGATATTATATAAATAAATGTAAGTCTATTTTAAAAAAATATTGGATCAATCAAATTACTCACTATGATATATATAGTCCCTGCACAGAAATTAAACAATCACAAATCTCAATAAATTGATTGAATTAGAGTTAAAATTCATTTCTTAATAAATTAAAAAGAAAAAATCATGGTATATGCATGTAAGGATTCCCCAATTGACTTTTAACAAAATTAATTATTAAATTACAGTTTAATCGACTTAATTTGTTCAATGCAAAACTTCATTTTCAAAACCTTCCTAACTCCACTCTTAATTTGTAAATTATATGTCAAACATGGCGGTGATAGACTAATGGTATACGACTATTTTTGCTTTACCTGGCAGAAGCATAAATATAATATCGCATCCTACAGGAAATGGTGAAAGCCATAATGCGTGCGATTCGCGTAAAGAAATTGATGCAAGACTTTATTAGGATGTTGTTTTTGACATGTCACAGAATGCTTTGTATAGAGATAGAAATATAAATTAAGAGATGGTTGCAACTTTTACAAGTTGTGCAGATGGATGCAGAATCCGAGAATCGATTCCTCCCAGCTCATTCAAATTCTGTGTTTTTGCTTTCAGATGCCGTTTTCACGTTTTCAGGCTTTACAGATATGTACCATTCTCATCAAAAAAATAAACACTATACCCTAACATTACAACATATCATATATCATCTCTTCGATTCCTTTCCCTTTTCCGGTTAGAATCTCCACCAAAACGCTGTTTTATCCTCTTTTGTGCCAGACATGTTTGTTCTTTATGTATGACTCTTTGTTTCTAGAACGTTTCAGCTGCTTCAATTGCGACTTCACCTTCTGTGCTTGCCCTTTCATTTTAACACCTGTATAATCAAGCTTCATACACAATTGTTAAAACAAGTAATTTAGCTACCTTTTAAAAGATGTTTACATAAAGCAAAAAAATAAAATGTAATTATATTCAGTTTTTTTTTCTTTTAAAAATTACAGAGAACTATTTTTCTTAACTTAAATTGTGATAAAAATAACAAGTCTTCCATGCACCATAAATGAATTGCAAGTTAGCGTTTCAATTTACTTAGCATTTGGGATTCTCTGATCTAAAGAAGATTTTTTGTGTCTGACACTTTATTCTTTTGTTGGATATATTGAATTTGTTTTTAATTTCTCAAATATGGGATTAATTTTTTTGTAATTGAAAATAATGAAAAATTATCTTTCGATAGTTAGTGCGTGAAGCCAATAAGAATTTAGCTCAATTGTTTACTTAAAAACTACTTTAAATAATAAATTTAAAATAAAGTATAAATTATTTGTTGGACAGTTTTAACTAATTTTAAGGTAAAAAAAATACCCTAAATGCCAACTTATATCTTTTATTAAAGACAAAACGAAAAATTGAGTAAGGGAGAAAGGAAAATTAAGAAAAAAAATACCTCAGTTATTTTTTTTTCTTTTCAAAAAAAAAAAATCACAGCTAAAAATGTCTCCGCTTCTACGTATAAAATTTTCATTCCACAAAAATCTTATAAATTGATTATTCAATAACTAATGTAGATTATAACACAGTGATAAATTTACAATATTTACAAATTTTTATGTTGAGTGTTTAGGAATTAATATATAAATTATTATTTTATATTAATTCAAGTGATAAGCCATGTAGAATTGTAAAAGGTGTTTAAAACTCTCCACATTTATTATCTTTATTGTTGTACACTCCTCTTCACTACATATATAAATCCAATAATAATCTTATTTCACCATATATTTAAATGAAATATTAACGATTATATATAAATAAAAATTTTCTTTTCTTCCAGATATTGGTAGATATATATGTATAAATATGTATTGATTAAAATAGGATAAATACAAATTACTTGTACCAAGAGCAGAAGAAACATATATCTCACTATGGGTTAACTTTTTAACTTTAAACTAACCTTTTGGTTAATTTAATAAATATAGCCATCATTCCAAATTTAAACTTGTGTTTTCTAATACTTTTATCAAGCTCTATTATATCAACTTTGACTGTTAATAGAACTCAAATTTAATTTATTTTTATTTTAAGTTTTTTCATATTTTCAAAAATGACAAAGAATTTACCATTTGATAGAAAATAAAAGGAAGTAAATAGAATTTATTTTCGGAAAGAATTTCAAAACTAATAAGATGATGGTGCTTAAAATGAAAATTTTGTAGGTAATATTTACTAAGTATTTAACATGCAGCCTCATTTATTCTTAATCTATTTATAAAATGGAATTATATGAAAGTGTGTTAAAAGTAGATGAGAGCAATGATAAATAATATATACACTTATATTGTATTTTCACCTATAATGCAAAGAGTGTTAAAATATATATATATATAT
>Ga0209489_100319_pt1 | contig 84576 bp, 35 predicted proteins | sample SiratrowhiteBW_FD_187527 | JGI IMG/M metagenome (GOLD analysis project Ga0209489, IMG submission 187527) | Root nodule microbial communities of legume samples collected from California, USA - Siratro white BW (SPAdes) (version 2) | ecosystem: Host-associated > Plants > Roots > Nodule | place...
GCCTGTATAGACTGCCTTCTCTGATATTGAAATAAATCAATTCATTCGAAATTGAAGTCAGTTTATTTTCGCTGAACATTATATTTTCCATCATTGAGATTCGTTAAATCTTTTCAGTTTGTGAAAATTGTTTTCACTGTTTCAAAAAGATAAAAAAGTTTTCAAAGTTCAATTCACCCCCCCTCTTGAACTCAGCCTAATACGTTTTCAACCATAATTCTTATTTATTAGGAATAACTGAGTCCTGACCCCAGGGCCTGTAAATAGATACAAAATATCTCAAGAAGTATACACTCAATCTTATATTTATTTAATTATATTATTTTTTTATGTTTTTATTTACTTGAGGGAGAATCTTATGTAAGTGGATCTCCACTCAGTTCTCATTAACAAAGCTATGCAACTATTGTAAAGGAATATAGTCAAAGTCCTTCCTTGAAGTCAATCATATTCCACCTTGGAAGGTTCTAGTTCATTTTTGGTAAGAACAACACTCATTCTCTATGTTCATTAATGATCTTGATCAAGTTACAACTGCATTTTATACTATGTGAGAATTAGTCTTAGTGCTTTAAGCTCTTCCCATATGATCTTAGAATCTATGTAATAGTTTGAGACAATTTTCCCTTGTTTGATATAATTGATTTCTCGAACAAGATTTTGAAAGAAGAAAATGGTCACTCTTTGAAGATCTTTCTTCCAAATCTTCTTATAAATCTCTAACGCCATCAATGTAAGCCATGTTTCTACAATATGTGTTGATAGATTTCATATTATCCATGAAATTATTATGGTATTATATTGTTTCCAAGTTTCAAAACTATCATCATCTTATGGAGGTTTATCAATATTTCTACAGACAAACTTGAAGTTATGTTTTAGCAATAAAACACATTTCATTACACAATTTCAAAAATAATAATTTGCTGCATTTAATTGAGGTGTGACTAGAATGGTACTTAAATTCTCTGATGAGTATAGATATAAAAAAAACTCACCATATTTTGTAAAAGATCTATTATCATCTTTATTGAAACCACAGGAATGACACAAAACAGAAATCAAAAAAAGATAAAGAAAACAAATAAAAAAAAATCAAGATAGAAGAGGAAAAAAAAGATGATATAGACACGATTTTGATTTTTCACCTTCATTCACGAGAAACAAGGAAAAATAGAAAAATTAAAAAAAAAAGTAAAGAAAAAAAAACGAGAGAGAACCTACGGATAGAAGGCTCAAAAGAAAAAAAATAAAAATAAAAAAAGACTTTAAACTTCAAGATGACAGAAAGAGATACATATTCATTTTCTGGTGAGAACACGTTCGTGGTGGCAATTCACACACATTGACACACGCATCACCATGAAGCACTAACTTCATGCAAAGGTAAGATAGAATAAGAAAACAAAACCACATACATACACACCAACACAACCAAATGAACCACAATCCAATGCTTATTCTTAATATTTGGGAAGCGACTATGAAAATCATGACAAAGTTAAGACATTTACTTAGTATCCTACATTCCATCATAGAAACAAGTGAGAAAATCAAACATTTTTCTTCCTATTCTGAGTTTTCTATCCTTTCTCTGTTCACATTCCTTGGTCTTTTTGTGTGTTCTCCTTTGTCTCTCTTTCTGTTTATGTGTCTGAATTGGATGAAAAAAATAACATAAATTAGAAAAGTTTAGGCAGGTCTTGAGAGAGTAGCTGTTGTGATGTGACAGGTGAGGAAAGGAATATTAGGTCATAGAAGAATGGGGACACCAAAATAAGAGAAAGAAATTAAAAAAAATGTGGTTACATAATAAGTCTTAATATTTTATTAACAAATCACAATTATTAATATAAAAAATAATTATAAAATAAGTAATTTTTATTAGCTTTATGATATTATAATTATTGATGATAATTATTATTTATTATAAATAGTTTTTTTTTTATTTATAATTATTAATAAAAAGATTTATTTACCGCTTTTTAATCCTCACATTTTGTTATGATTTTACCTTTACAATATATTTGCGTTTTTTAACTTATAAAAAAATATTTAGTTTGACGATATGAGAAATTAGTCGATATTATAATAATTTTAGTGTTGTCTACGAAGGTAAAGGTTAGCATTTTCTAAAAAAGTTAATTTTAATTTTAATTTTCATTACGCTGCATAATAATAAAGGAAAAAAAATAGAAAATTAAAACGGCTGAAAAAGGGTGAGAGAACAAGGGCGAAATTGCTAGCACTCATAATTGTTGGAGCTCCATAACAGACCGGACTCCTCCCTGACTCCATCCACGCGCCGCCGTACTCTCTGAGATCCTCCGTTGTCTCCGCCCTCTTCTGCCTTGTCGGTTTTCCGATCTGGTGCGTTCTATTTGTCCTGTGCTCTGACTTGTGAAAATTGGAATTTAGTTCTTTAGATGCTAATATCGGTTACTTCGATCCTCTATGAGGAATTTCAGCGCATAATTCGTTTAAATTCTCTTTAAGCAGAGGCTAGATTGTTGTATGTATGTATGCTTCAATTCGCGTTCCATTTTTTTTCGATTTATAGATCTTTTGATTGCGATTAATGACAAGCAAAGGGATCGTAACTTTAGTGGATCACATCTAAAGTGTCTAAGATCTGTGATTATTTACTGTTTAGGAGCACTCAGATTGCCTTAAAATTATAATTTTCTATTGAGGTTAGTTTTAGGATTCCCGTGAAAAATTGGGGTAAATTATTCGGAGAGGAGTTTTCCTTGAAAAAACTTCGGAATGTATAATATGATTTGATTTAGGAATGAAATATCATTTAAATTTCATTGCTTTATACTTGTTACTGTCTAACTAATAACCCTGACGTCTGTTGTTTCCCTTGTTTTTACCTCCAGTCATATCCAATGGCCAACCGAGTTCAAATTCCAACCAACAATTCAGCACTCATTGCCATGATTGCAGATGAGGTAAGAATGTGGCGATTGTAATCTTTCTTGACTGAAGAACAACAAATACTGCTTGTTTGTGATGCATGCCTTTTAGGTTTTCCCGGGCACATTTAAAATTTCAGTTTGTGAAAGTTGAAATAAGCATTGAGTATAAATATAACTCGCTACCTATACTTTAATTTGTAACTTGGAAATTAGAGTATGTTCAGTTGAATTATGCTGATTGTTGTGTCATGAGATATGATTGTTGACTATTTTATGCAATATCGAAGTTGTCTTCTGTCTTGGGATCATGTTGTCTAAAAGACTTGAAGTAGATGGTATTATAATTAGGATCCAGCAATATTTCTGTGGGGGTTATAGCTCCAAAATCATCCTAGTTAGTATGTTTATGACTGCTGCAATGCTAGAAAAAGTTGCAATATTTTTGGAGCTCTCTTTTGCCATCCGTCTGCTAGTGATTAAGCACCACTGCATGCGGGATAATTAGAAATATATTCTATTCTGTTTCTCGGTACAGAACAATAAAAAGACTTAGGATTTGGAAGATTAGGCTAGTTTCTTATATGGTTCAGACATTTTGGGTTATAGTGGATAGAATTAATAGCTTCCTGAGGATATATGAAGCCAAGGGTTGTAAGCCGTGACGAGTTTGGTTGTTCAGGAGTCAAGTTTATCAGAATTTAGATGCTGTGCAAGAAACTAGTTCGGCTGTTTATGATTTGACAGTTCTTTGAGTAGACTCAAGCAAGAATAACAAGGATTTTGGAAAAGAAAATGAAGTAGTGAGAGGTTGTTGTTCTCATCCAAATAGTAGTGTCAGACTTATTAAAGCTTCATCTTCTAACATAATCGAACCCCAAAAATATAGAAAAGAACAGGGGAAACACCTATAGAGTACAAGCCTTAAAACCCATACGTTGGCAGTTCAACACAACTGGATTCTTAACTTTACAACCTTAACAGGAGAGTACTGAAATATCCCTATTGCTTAAAAGTTACTATAGTAATTAAAAATAAACAGCCATTCTACTAAGAAATTAGCCCCAATCAAATTGAAACCAATTATTGAGATATTTTATTCTTTAAGATTATGTTTTAATGTTCCAATGCTGACTGCACCAGTTCCCATTTTGTTATAGTTGTAATTTTTTTGTAATTGGTATATGATTGAAATGATTAAAACATACTAAAGGTTTACAATGACTATTTTACACAGGACACCGTAGTTGGGTTTCTGCTGGCTGGAGTGGGAAATGTTGACATACGTAGGAAGACAAATTACCTCATTGTGGATGCAAGTACGCCATTGAACTATATTTTACTTGCTATTCTATAATCTTTGTGTATGCTTGGTTTCAATCCCCTAAACCACGATCTTTTTCTTGTTAAATTGTACATTGGGAAACGAAGGGGCTCCTTATCCTTTTTATTTGCCATCCAAATTGTGATACCCAATAAAAAATATACCTGTATTCATGTTAAGGAATGTGTTCTATTGAAGACATCATAAATAAAAATAGAGATGTACTCTTACTAAATAGGACAGGTGAAGAAGTAAAGGATGTGTTTGGTTTGAAAAGGAACTTTTTTTCCTGTTTTCACTAACAATTACAAAAATGCTACCTTGTTTTCACTTTGTTTCTTGTTTATAAAGATTTGTACAGGTTGTTTTCACTTTTCCTATATAAATATTTAAAAACAAAATCACATTTTCCTAATTTTAGTGAAAATAGGAAATTGAAACATAACATTTTAAAAAAAGAAAACAGGCCTCAAGGTTTTCTATATAAGTTCACATTCCTTATCTGCGGTACATGAGAAAGGATAGAGAATACTTTTTATAGCCTTAGACACTTGTCATAGTAAGAAATTGACTTAACATACTTTTATGTCCATTATTTTTATTATTTTCTCACTGGTTATTAGTAGATGTGCTAGAAACTATTGGTTTGATCCGGCTAAAACCTCAGATATTACTTGGGTTACTACAGAGTTACACGATAATATTTTTGTGTGTCAAAAGTGTCTCGTTCTGAAGTATGCTTGATCAGTTTGAAATCAAGTTGATTTTACTTTATTTTCTTGTTTTATCTTGATTTGATTTTCAGAAACAACTGTCAAACAAATCGAGGATGCATTCAAAGAATTTACAGCAAGGGAGGATATTGCAATTGTGCTGATTAGCCAATATGTAAGCCATATTTCATGGTTATAATAAATGGTCCAGGCTGTTGTGTGGTTGCTTGTTAATGAACGCTATATCTGCAATTGTTTTCGTACTTTATATGGCCTGAAACATGGTCCTATTATTTCTGTAAGCCTATTTATTTACTGTTAGCTGTAGTTTAGACCATGTTCTGCCTCGTAATCGAAGTTATTGTCGTGAGAATTAGGAAAATTTGGAAGGAGGTTCCAAACTTGCATGAGGTTTTTAAATTGCACAATGAATAATGCCATTCAATAGTTGAGTTTTACTGGTCTGACAGAGGGTCAATATATCACTCACAGTAGCTGCTTTTCAGAAGTAATACTGTGGGTTTAAATGTTGCCAAGTTATTTGGTTTCTAACATTTGGTTCAATTGTTAGCTTCGTTTCTTTCTTTTTTTTTATTTTTATTTTTTTTGTTCTCTTTCAGTCATCATGTTATCCTGCCTGAGATTCAAAATATATTTGGTTTACTTTTTTCCTTTGTTCGCCATCTTCGTGCATATTTGACTTTTACTTGTTTCGTAAGCTTGGGTTACAACCGTGCTACCCCGCAACCCCTGCTGTACCTGCATGGTTTCCGAAAATTCAAAGATCTAAGACTTTCTTTCGTTGTGCAGGTTGCAAATATGATAAGGTTTTTGGTTGATAGTTATAACAAGCCTGTTCCTGCAATTCTTGAAATCCCTTCTAAAGACCATCCTTATGATCCAGCACATGATTCAGTTCTGTCACGAGTGAAGTATCTCTTCAATACCGAATCGGTTGCATCCGGGAGACGCTGAACTCATCCTTTACTGTTGCAGCTTTTTCGGTGCTTATTGTTTTTGTTTGTACATTATGGTTAAATTAAATAATCTTTTCTTGAAATTCAGAGTTCAATCTAGCCTAAATAATCTGTGTTTTCTGGGGATAGTTTAAAGTTCTTGTCACAGAACTTCAAGATGGGCGAATATTTTATGGTGTCATGTCAGATTCAGATTAGCTTGAAATATGCGTTTATATATCATCTCCCATTCACTAATTTCCTCCGTGGGATTCAAGTCCGCATGTTCAGACTTTCGGTATACCCTTTTTTTTGACAATGCCTTTTGCATGTTCATACGTTTGTCACAAACTGATTAGTGTTGTTATGGTGCGATTGGTCGAAAAATTAAAGTGATTCTGATAACAAATATTTTTAGGAGCTATTTTTTAGAGATTTGTAAAAATGCAAGTCAAATTATGTTTGTTTTAGATACTTCAATTCATTTTTAAAATAATTTCTGACCTCCGATTTTAATCGGATTTTACATTTTTATTAATTTCTGATTATTTTGAGAAGTCGGAAAAACCATGAAAAACTTATCATTTGTATGTTGAAGGCGAAATGGTAGAGAGAAAAAGAAAATAGGTGAGAAATAAAATATGATTGTGCTTTTTATTCAAAGAAGGAAAATAAAGAGAAGTGAAAGTAAAGGTAAAGTTACAAAACTCATAATATTACTGAGAAACATTTGTCAAAGCTCAGAAGAAATTATTTCATACTTTCAATCCATTAGACGAGTTAGAAGTCTTAACCATTGGGAGAAAATAAAATTGAAACCAATCAAGTATTGGTTTGGATTTTAAAAAAGATTGCTTTGAATTGAAAAAAAAAATAAAAAAATCCTATCCAAACAAAATCAAGAACAGTTTAATTTGGTTTGCTCGGAGTTAATTAGATTTGTTTATATGTAAATATGCAAAATTTTCTGTCGTGAAAAAGAGAGAAGATTATAATAGAACCAAAGGAAAAAGAAAAAAAAAAAATATTATAATAAAGGAGAAACCCACTTGTATCTAATTTGACGGAATAAATTTGATTTAGTCAAGGTTATCCACTAACAGAAAAAAATTATTAAAAGTAAAAAATAATTTAAAAAGGATAAAAAAATACTAAATGTAAAATAAAAGTACTAAAAATTATAAGTTTTACGAATAAATAACTAAATAGTTAAAATTTTAATTTATAAATTTAAAATATTAACTTTAAACATCCCTATCAAAGTAGAAAAACCGGCTCTTAATTTTATTATCTAAACCGTATACACTTTTTTTTATATTATTATTTTTTATTTTATTTATATTTTCATTTTACACAAGAGTTAAATATATAGCATTTGATAAAAAAATATTGTTCATGTAATATGGTGTATTTTTTTTTATATACAATCAGCTAATTAAAATACTTATCATATAAAGAAATAATTTCATACCCAATTAGTTAATACTGTTCTAATTTAGTTCATTTAATAAAATTATAAACTACAATAATAATTTTGCAAATTTATTGTAAGAAGTTACAGTTTACTATCAATAGTAACATTTCAGGTCACTGCCTATACATTTTCTTTTATTTATTATTTAATAAAAAAAAAAAAAAGGAGGAAGAGTCAATGAAGTAGTAACTAGAGCCGTTATGGAAGTGAGGTTTGGGAACTGCTTCGAGCACCGGAAACCTCAGGTACGGTGTCACCCTCAGGTTTGGACTCTTCCTCTTTTTCCTCTTCTTCTACTTTCTCTGGATAGCCGTTAAAATTTTCTTCTCTCTCTCTCTTCCTTCCACCATGCTTTCTCTCTCATCCAAACCCTTCTTCTGCAGTGACACATTCAAGAACAACTGCCACCGCCGCCACCGCCGCCACCACCACCACGCCCAACCCATCGACTTTGGCTGAATCGCGAATTCCATCAACATCCTCTTCTTCAACTTCATTTTCTTAAAATGGGTGCTAGGGTTCCCGTGCAGCACTACAATCTCAACTCTCCCTCTTCCTTCATCGAGAGCCCTCTCCACGTCCTCAACGCCGTCGACTCCCGAACCGCCGCCTCCGCCATCGACCACATCACCGCCGGCGACAACCCCGATGACGATTCCGCCTCCGCCGTCGTCAGTGGCGTCTTCCCCTAATTCCTTTTCTGTTTTCTTTCTTTATTTCCTCTAATTTCAATTTAACACTATGTGACGTTTCTTCAATTTTGTTTTAGGATTGCATGAACGAATCTCACAGGAGCTGCTTGCCGCTGCACAGCGTGGAGGTAGACGAGGACCGCGCCAGTCTCGATACCAACGAGTCTTCTAGAACAACCTCTTACGATATGTTGACCGTTGAGGGTAAAGAAACTAGCTTAAACTTTTGAATTCTGATGTTGTTCCAGTTCCGAACTGTTTGGATACAAGCTAGACGATTTTCTTGGAGTTCTTTTTTCTGTAGAGAAGCTCTCGCAAGCTCGTTTAGCTTTTATCGAACTGTGTTCTAGATGTGTGTGGTGAGGGTTGAGTTAACTAGTTAAGGTGAATTGATTTTGGTTCTACTTGGAACTAGATGTTTCGCCTATTGAATCCGCGAGGGCGAGGTTTTTGCAAATTGTTGTGGACCATTTTATCAACGACCGTGTGATTGAGGTGCCTGATTCTGAGGCTGATTACGCTGGCCAAGACAAAATGAGTAAGAGGAGGACCCGAGAGATCCAATATGAAGGAGACCCTAATTTTGCTCTGCCTTTGATGTATGTGGCGAATATGTATGAAAGTTTAGTTAGTGATGTGAATAATAGGCTTGCTTCCTTGAATGGTATTCGGGAGAAGACAATTGGGGTGGCCCTTGAAGCTGCCGGTGGTTTGTATAGAAGACTGGCTAAGAAATTTCCTAAAAAAGGTAATGCGTTTTTATTTATACCTTTGTTTATTATGGACATATTTAACTTGCTTCAGTTTTTTTTTTTTTTTTTTTTTTTGAGCAATTTAGTCGTTTCAAGGTAATTTTTCTATTCAATGTATAATAATCAGAAAAATAGGAATTTGTTCTTATGTTTAACTAGGGAGTTTGGTGTGGGAGGGTTTTCTTTTTTTCTTTTTCCCTTTTCTTTGTTCCTCTTTCATAACGTTTTGGTTTGATTGCAACATTCATTATCTGAGTTGCCCCTCACCAGGACCATATACATTTAAGAGAAGAGAATTGGCGACTTCCATGGAAACAAGGACAAGATTTCCAGAACTAGTTATACAAGAAGAGAAGCGTGTTCGATTTGTGGTAGTTAATGGATTAAGAATTGTTGAAAAACCAAATAATGTGCCAATCGATGATGCTGAGTGGTAAGTTGATTGTTGTCACGTTTTCACATCTATACTCTTTTAATTCTGGTTGGCCTTTTGACTGTCAAGATTTGTTTAGGTAAGAAGATTTAACCATTGCCTTTCCCTTTACCTGAACATTTCCTTACTTTTGGATATGCTTTTCTCTAACCTAAATTCTTAAGAAAAATAGATGCATAAAACAATAGAAACGGTCCAAGGTTGAGAGCAAATAGTGGCATTCCTCTCGTCACAATTTTTTTTGGAGTATGCCTTTTATCTAATAAAATAAGTTATTTCTAATTGTAACGTCTACAAATAAGAAATAAGAGAAGTGAGATATTCTTGTGGGGACAGGAGTCCCTTCTATATAAGAGAAAACAGTGGGCCGAGCTGACTCTTATATGCTACGAAGAAATCCAATCTCTCTGCATATTAAGAAAGAAATTTCCCTTAAGAGAAGCCAATATCTTTAATTTTATTTTGTCATGGGTATCTTTCAGCCCATTGGGCTAAAGGTTAATCCTGCATGGCAGGCCTGACAGGTTTCACATATGGTGAGAATCAGAAGGTTTGAGAAAAGCCAATATTGCAAATCTATCACATTACCTGATCTTTGGGTAAGATCCAAAAATTACGAGCATTTCTCTCCTAAATGTACACCAGTGAATTGCGTAAACTCATTGCTATGAACTTTTTCAGTCTTTTATTCCATTGAAAACCTCCTGAAATTGCATCTGATTGTTTCAAGGTGAAAGCATACCCCTATTGTTTACCAAGCAGTCCAAACAGATTATTCCACAAGATATATTCAGTTAGCTCCCAAACAATTCCAAAATAAGAAAGAAAATGTTTCCAAGAAAATAGAAGTGTGAGATCCACAAATCACAGAAAAAAGTCTTTGACTCTTTGTAATTGTCTGAGTAAGTATCAATGCCCAAATTTTATAAAACTAATTCCTAAACTACTTGAATTCCTTTTAGATTCTATCATGAAGTATAATGCACTTCTGTAGTCAGTTTTGGCTTATGGATTTGTTTTTATATTAGTGGAGGATGTTGGGAACCTCAGAAGTCAGTTTTTTTCATGAAAGGGATGGATCTCAAATGACTTATGTGTGAAGTATTGATTTTGCAGCAAAAGTGAAAAGCGCTGTAATACTTGGATTACTTTTTTCCCAAGCTAATTATACGTATATACTTGACTGTTTGTAGCCACGGCTAAATGATTTCTGTATGTCTTTCGTTGTGGTTGTTAGGCATCTCCCTTTAGTTTATTCTATTTTTTGAATTTCTTGGGTTACATTTTTTTGAGTTTTTGACTTGTGTTATAGAAATAGAAATTGAACTATTTTATTTAACATTTTACTTATATCAGAATCATATTGTGTCCTGAGAAATAGTACTCATAATTTGTTTGGAGTTTGTTGCTACATCAAAATTTTAACATGCTAATTGCAATTGAGTTAGAAATAGTTCTCTCTGCAGTTTACTTGCCTTGCGCCATTTTAAAAAAATATGTTGATGAAGATTATTTTTATCTGTTGAACATTTGTGTTTTGTTAGCATAGGCCTTTTACTGCATTAATGGAGCTGTTAACAACACTCTCGGATGTCAAACTTGCCCATGCCACTTTAAGAAAGCACATGTTTGAAGATAGTTGACGTGTTTATGGTTTACTTTTATTTTTAGCCTAGGTCTTTTTATTATTCTATTCAGAAACTACCGACGAGCCTAAACAATACACTGAGATAGAGATTGAACATTAATTTGAACTTTGCAAAGTATGTAATGCTTGGTCTCACTTGGTTTTAGGTTTAGAACATTTGATCTGTTTATGGTTTATTTTATTTAGCCTAGGTCTTTTTATTATTCTATTCAGAAACTACTGATGAGCCTAAACAATACAATGAGTTAGAGATTAAACAGTTATTTGAACTTTGCAAAGTGGGTAATGCTTGGTCTCACTTGGTTTTAGGTTTGGGAGATTGACAGGCAGGAGTGAAGTTGCTATCACAGCTAGCGATTACAAATTTTACTCTCCAAGACACAAGTATAGGCGTGGTGCATCAATTTCACTGTCAAGTATCCCAGATATCCCTGTATGTTGATGTGCTTCATTTTGGCATCTGAATTTTTTCCTTTAAGAAGCATGATACATGAGCTACTGCAGTTTTGTGAACAATGCCTAAATTTTTACTCCATTTGGGATGAGTTTTACTGGCATGATGAATATGATGTACTTTTGTCATCTGCTACCTGCATTTGTTATTGTTATGCCATGATGTATATTATTATACTAAATGAAATGAAAAGACCATTTACAGGATGCATAAATTGTAGTTGCTGCATTTCTTTGTACCCTAACATTATCTAGTGCTTATGCTATTGACTGTTGACTTTTTTATAGAGTTATCCTGGAGCGGAAACTTCTTCTACGTTGGCTACTACTCAAGGATTTCGCTCAGTAAGTGATATATAAGTTGGTGTATATTATTGTCATTGTTGGTTTGTGATAGAAATCTAGTTCCCGGGGGAATTCCCCTGAATACAGCTTCAAATTTCCAGAACTGGAGGGTCTGTGCTTCACGATGCCCACAGGCCCTAATTTTTTTATAAAATGAAAAAATGTCCCTTCCTCCCAACCCCTCCTATTTATATTTCAAACATACATTTTTTCTTCGAAGTTCATAAAATATAATGCAAACGAACCTAAACTAACTAATTACCTTTATCAGTTCTCTTTAACGAACTAACACTAACAAACATCTAAACTACTCACCCCTAATGTTTCACGTGGTACTCAAGATGAAGGGTTGTGTAAAGGCCCTCAACATCTGTTGACATGATTCCACCAAGGTCCTGAAGCATAGCAATTGTTTGTATCTTTTCATTAGTAAGAGATGCAATAGCAAGTTACCAACAACATAAGTTGCCCTTTGAAGGACCAAAAGCTCATTGTACTCTATTTTTCTGGAAAGCCCAACTTTGCTCCTTAGCAATTAGGGTTGGATTGATTAATTTACAAAGTAGACTTTAAGTCTAAATCAGCCTCACGAAACGAGCTTGTACAGTGAGATTTGTACTTACTTATATACTATTATTCGACTATATCTCTAGCCGATGTGAGATTTCTAACACATACTAAACATCTTGACCATGACATTACATATTTGCTAGTGGTAAAATAGTGACATGATTGAAGATGACTCAACAAACCTTGTTATTATTGTTAAGATAAACTCTAATATCGTTTTATAAAGTGAACTTAAGTCTAACTCAATCTCATAATCAGTTTATAAAGTGAGATTTGCATCCACTTATATACTATTTGACCATATGTTTTGTTGGTGTGGGATCTCCATGCTTTCATAATCCCTGTGCTTCTGCTCGGAAGTCGCAGCACAATACTCCTTTTGTCTGTCTCAGACACTGTGCAAGGTGCAAAGTTCAGTGGTTCTTGCAATTCCAGTGGTGAAATCTTGGTCAACCTATGCGTAGTTTGTTTATTATCAATTAGATCAAGTGGCACAAGAGGGAAGAAAGTGAAAGTGGCGGCTTGAAAGAATGGAAATGGAGAGACCCACTAGCTTTTTCTTTTGCACAACAAGGGAAGAAATGCAAACAGAGCACTTATCGAAGTCAATATAATCAATTATATCCTACAACATAATCCATTTGTCACAATTAGAAACTTTTGTGATTTTTGAAATGCCATAATCGATTATGGAAGCTTTTCTTCTTTCTTTATTTGCTTTTTTTATTTTGAAAACACATACATAAAATTATTAAAAATAAATTAAACAATTTTAAAAAATAATTTGCACTCTGGTTTTTTCTGCTCCCTTTTCACCTAAGGCTGATCAAGTTCCTCCTCCACCATGTCTATCTTCATGCTGGTTTCTCTCACTATTTCTGCTCAATTTCTTCTATTTCTAGACTTTCATTTTCTCTTATTGTTTGTTGAACGCAAGAACCTTCTATTTAGTTACCCTGTTCTATCCCCCACTCTCATTAGTCTAATTTTTTTTCAAACGGATAGATCTCTCTCTCAACCTGCTTCTTATTTAAAGACAACAGGCCTTATATTTTCTATCTCAGCTCACCTACCCAATAACTAACACACTTACATAACTAATTACTAAGTAGTGGATGTTGATCAATGGTCCCCCTCCAACAGCTCTTGAATCCTTCATTATGCACCCTATCCACAACTCTAAGATCAAGGTTTTGGTACCAATTGATAAGAACCTAAAGATAACCACAGCGAAAGAACTAATTGTTGTAATTAGGTAGCCCAAGGCTGTATATGATCCCTGAAAAACTTCTACATTTTCATCATGCTTGGCGCCCGTCCCTCAAACCTTGGCAGTCTTAACTGAAGATTACAATGTTGGCATCACCATTATGCTTCTCATCTGCAATTGAGAGACATGATGAAATCTCTAATATACCAGTTGCTGGAAGCTTGATATCCTTTTACAAATAGTAGGGAAGATCTCCTCTGAACACAGCAACAAATTTGCAAAATTTCAACTGTCTTCATCTCTCAAAGCCCAAATCCCCCAATTCTCTCTCTTATGACACCTGTCGCATGTCCCCTCGTATTTTTTATGCAAGCATGCATTATTTCTTCAATTTCTAGTACGTCCTCCTATGCTAGCTAAGTGACTTTCTTGCTGTCAAACGTTACTAACAGATATCTGACAGTTTGTCTTAAGATGGGATGGTCAATGAATGTCATTGATATCACCTCAGTGGGTAAGACACAGATGGCATCAGTGACTATTAATTTAGGCTGGATCAAATATCAATTTGTTGCTAGTGGTGATTGATGTCTCCCGTTATTATAATTTACAATAGTTACATTCAAGCACTGTGAGCTTCCTTTTTCCTTTTGTGTACTTTTTGGGAATTGGGTTTGTTTTCCCTATTTTCTTGCCTACGCAGTTGCTTTAGCTGCTTGGTGTGAATCTTGGGACATTTTTTTTCCTGTTACTTTTAGTGATATTTTTTTTTTTTCTTACCAGCCACAAAACCAGCAGCAAACTCCGTGCAAACATCACTTGCAATCATTTCCACATCAACCTCAGTTTCACCCAGTTCTCCAGAACAATTCAACTATGCACCAAAGTCAGCATGCTGGGCCTTATTCTCATAACCCTCAAAGTGGACCTCCCTCACACCTATCTGAAATTTCTCATGCCCACCAACCAATATCAATATCTCAACACATGACTTGCTTACAACCACTGTCTGGTGGCCATGTTGGAGGACGCTTGCACATGCTGGTGAGTTTATATGATAGATTTTGTTTCATCAAGCAGGAGAGTTTATACAATTCAAAATGCTTGTCTATAAATGTGGCAAGACCAACTTATTCATGCCGTTTTGTCTCTAAATATTTATTGCTGAGTTAATAGTCACTTTACTTTATTTCTGGTGCCTATCCCTTATATGCTATAAATCTTTTAACATTTAGACATAACTCTGAAAGTAGAGTTTGCGATTTCCCAATAGGACTTCATATTAATGCTAAGGTTTTGCTTGATCTGCCTTGTTATGCGTACTAGTAATCAATATGGGCACATGACTTTTAAATATCTTTATAATGATATGGTTTATTTAGTGATATTAGTTGTTTGACATTTCTTTAAACTCCTTTTTCTTTTGCTGAGTTGTATCATGTTGCTTGTTATACAGCCAACAACTCCGGCAAAGTTTTGTGATGAATGTGGTGCTCCATATCTGAGGGAAACATCTAAATTCTGTTCCGAGTGTGGTTCAAAGAGGTTAGGAACATAGAAGGATTGGACAAGTTTTACTAGTCCATATAGCAGTTGTCCTCATCATTTTTTTTATCACAGGTGTACTCAGGTTTTTTGTATTACTAGTATTCGTAGTATTTTTTTTTTGTTGTGTTTTGAAAATATGTATTTAGTCAAACAATTAGAAAAGAATATAGTTTTACTCGAAAGGTGTGCTCTGGTAAATAGTTGTAGATATTGGGTTTGCACTTGTGTAAGCTTTGCGGACCAGAATGACGAACTTCAAGAAGCCGTGAAATTGACAAGTTTTTTTTTTTTTTTTTTTTTGGCTTTTTGCTGTTTCAGTAATAGGACGGTCTTACTAAATGTTTTTCATTAATTAACCACTTTGGATCGATAAGTGAAAATTTATTGCGGATTACATTCTTTTGGTTTCACTTTCAATAGTGATCAAATGATGACTTGGTTGGGAATACCAAAAATTAGGTAGTACATAAAGCAGATAGCAAGTGTTCTCAGAAGCATGGCAGTGAATTGAAAACCATAATGACCCTTGACTTCGGCTTATCAAATGTTCTTTATAGATTGAACATTTTCATAACTTTAAGAAACATCACAGTTTAAAGGATATTTTCAGAATCACTTCTAGAAATAAAAATGAGAAGAAAAGGTAAAATTGATTTCTTGATAAGCTAAAGATAAAGTACTAGAAATAAAAATGAGAAGAAAAGGTAAAATTGATTTCTTGATAAGCTAAAGATAAAGTGTTATGTTCTTTGCATAAGATGTATGATTTGGATTGTGATGCTATCAAGTAATAAGAGTTACACTTAGTATCATCTATAATTTTTGATATTGTATTAAGTGTTTGATCTATCAAGAAGAATTGAATTAACGTGTTGAATTTGAAGCAACTGTAAATCTAGAAGAAAGCTTGTATAGAAACAATATAAACAAGAAATAACCTTGAAATTCTAAATACAAGAATATCAAAAGTCTAAGAAAATGAAAGTTAGATGTCTAAGTGCTACAACTTCCTGTGTACGATACTATAGAGGTCATACAATGCTCGTGGAGAAAACCCAGTCAAATTAAATTTGTTCTTCAAACTGGCTGACTTTTCAAAATCTACATAATTTTGCTGAACGCATTTGATATTCACTGCGCGAAAATGCATGTGGAGGATTGATGGTTAAATGTGTTAATTAAAACTTTGATGATCCACTAAGCAGATTAGTGTGTGCCAGGGGATTCTTCATGTTGATTGCTCTTTGCCTATTTTTATACCTTTATCCGCCTATACAAGGAAAATTAATCAATATCAATAAAAATGTATACAATTAAGATATTTTTTATTAACTTCTTTTTATGGTTCATTTATCAAAACTAAACTAAAAGTAAAATACTTATACACTAAAAAAACATAAACAGTCTAATTAAATATACTCAAAGTGTACATAAAATGCATTTTTTACTCTCCTATACAGAGTGACAAAGGACTTTTATGATAGACGAGTGACAACGGACTTTTATTGTAGACGGATAGAGATGATACTACCCATTATCTTGGTGTAGCAAACTCCCATAGGATACGTAATCCAACTGTTCATCTAATATTCCCATGTTCTGCTTTTCCACCTTTTGATCCTCGTAGCATGTTTGCATAATCATTGTTTAAAACCCAAATTTGGGATATCAGTTATGTTATTGAGAAACATAAACTAGTCATCCTGTTTGTGCAATGGTACTCAGTCATTATAAGAACCGGAAAATATAGTGTTGAAGAAAAAGTAATATCAAAGGGCAACAACAACTAACACCTTTAGAATTTAGAATTCCATTTGCTTATTCTGGTTATTATCGACTTCAACATGATTGTCCTACAATTGTAATTATCCGTCAAACACTAACACTTTCCTCATTATTGATTACAAATTATTAAAAATTGAAAAAATCATTTAAGAAACTCATTAAATGAAAAACCAACATGAATTTACGATTTTCAATAAATTTTCATCAATAATAAATAGTGTATTCAGTAAACTCGTCGTCACTGTACCTACACGCATGGTAACAACTTTGACAAAAATAAAAAGGAATGTAACATTGTCTTTAGTAAATACAAATTATGTATCGTCATTCCTGTTGTACAAAAGCACGACAAAATGAATAATTTCATCTCATCTCCGTTATTATTGGTCAGGAAGTAATTGTAACAAAACAAATATGAAGCTTGATTCTTCTCTGTTAAGGACCTTCTACACACATTTGTTACGTTTCATTTTCAAACAACAGCTAAATGGCTTTATCCTCTGAAACATTGCATTCAGGGGCAAGGTAGAGCCAACCAAATAAATACAACGCCGACAGGTTCAGATGAAATGAGGAGAGGGGAATTATTGTTGCATTTTTTTTGTTCAGTTGTTATTTAGCAGACAAAGAAAAAGAAAATCTAAACATGCAATTCATCATAATCTTTTAGTTTGGTCTCGTCCATTTTTTGTCTTTGGATTCCACACCTCACATTAATGTCTTGTTTTGTGGTCCATTTTTTCTTGGATTCCATCTCTCACATCATAGGAGCTCTGTAGACAGAAATTGTTGGGTTTGTATAGATTGAATTTCTTTATGCTAACAACTTGTGTACCACTATTCCCTGTTCACTGTAGGATTTAAATGTATACACCACATTCACTGAATATGGGAGTGAGATTCATGATAGTATAGTCATAAAAGATACTCACAAGCATTATAGGTGTGAGAATACTGCATGATATACCCCAATAATGTAGTGGTATTATTTTGGCACATTGCCCCATTTAGTTGTTCATTCTCTGTGCCTTTTATTGAATAAATTACCATTTTAGTCTCTAGAGTGTCAGTCTCAAAAAGTAAGAAAGTCCTTAAAAGTGCAATCCGTCAATTACGTTGGTCTAAAGTTCAAAAACAAATGAGACTTAGGTAATAATTTTGACTTGTTTTGGAACCGAAATGACAATAAATAGTCAAATTTAGCACCTGAGATTTAAATGGTGAAAGTACTGAAATTTTCAAGAACTTGTTTGGAATTTTCTTAGCATCAGGAACTAAAGTGACAAAATAGTGGTCTATTCTCTTTTTATTAGCAAGTTATTTGTCAGTACAACAGTAAATCATCCTTGAATCTAGTAACCTTGAAATGAGACCACCTCTTCTCAGCCTAAAGCTTTTAATGCCAAAAATGAATAAATAAATGAATACAAATATACAGCGGATCTTTAGAATGTATTGGTCTTCGTTAGCTACAAGATTGGGGAGAGAAGAGAAACCTTAATATATATGTCCACCCATTGCAAAGGTTCACAAGTTTCTAGCTCTAGACATTTTGGATCCATGTCATCTAGAAGCAGCAGCTTGCACAAAGCCTAACAAAGGAGACCGTATCAGGTGCATATCACGCCTCAGCTTCCAAACAAGTGAACAATCTGATAATAATTTACTGCTGATAATCAACCTGTTTCATGTTATAGCTTAAATATGTAGAAATATGGGAGCAAACTATCTTAGACTTGCCTATTTAATTAGCTACGAAAAACTCTCATCAATTCTAATTTCCGAGCAAATACATTGATTTGCTAGATTAATGTAAGTAGTACCTAACATTAATGGTAATGCTGACAGTTGTTATCAAAATAAAAATTACATTTGAACTGTATGAACTGTGTGATGAAAGGTTTTAAGAGTAAATTCATTTTCTCATAAGACAGAGAAGCTTGCGTACAGGGGCCGATATCTAATAAAGAGACTTAAGATCACGACTATGGTTGCATGATTAAATATTAAATTAATAAAATGCTAAGAAAGTATCATACACCTTGCATGTCTAAGAGGTGAAAAGGGTATCCCCCTGTGGCTGAACTCTTCTACATCCGCCAATTAAAGATTTGCTGCTCTCCGAAAATCAGTGCCTGATTGGGAAGCACTAAGCTTGTGCAATGTTGTAACACAGCTGTAGAAGAAATGCACTGTAACAAAAGGAATAAGACTCTAAGACAACTTGCATCAACTATGTAACTTGATACGGAAATAAATCTAAGTACATAGAAGAATAGTGTCCAGTACCTGTAATTATGAACTTGCTAGTTATAATATTAGCCATTTGGTTTCATACCAGGAAAACATCACATTATGGTTCTCTTGATTATCACATGAGAACATGATCATTGATGTGCAAGTCCCAGAAGCCCGGGATTTACATCATAGAAAGTCCAGTGTCTTGAGAATGAGATTGCATCAATAAGAATGCCTTTATATAATAACACATTAAATTCATTTCAATGATGCTATTGAACACTTGAATAAAATGAAGGAATCTAGATTGTAAACCAAGTGCGTAAAACATGTTTTCCCTCTCAACTGTGTACAGAAGGAACTGTTATGTCAATAGTCCTGGAAATTAGACCCCTCCTCATCATATCATCGTGAAGTGTCAGAGCTTCATTGATGTTTCCTAGTTCATGATATTTTCTCAATAGATACATACAGAGAACTTGATCAGGAATAATACCTTTGCTGAGCATCTCATTTAGGAATGACTTTGCCTGTTGTACTTGACCATGACGAGAAAAACCCCAAATAAGCGCAGTATACGCATGCAGGTCTAGCTCCATACCTATTTCAACCATTTTATTTTGCAAACTCAAAGCTTCTTCAGGATTTCCATGCTTCATATTCGCATCAATCAAAGAAGTATAAACTAATTTATCTGGACTGATTCCCTTATCCAGCATCTCATTGAACAAGTCCTTGGCTTCTTCAACACGATCACTTTTACAGAGACCATCAATAAGACATGTATAAATCATGATATTAGGTTGCAAACCAGATAGAGTCATGAGCTCAAAGTAACTAAGAGCCTGCTGAACTAAACCTTTTTTGCATAAACCATCAATCAGTACACCATATGTTACTACTGTAGTCTTGATACCTAATTCTTGCATCTTCTGTATTAGGTTAACAGCTTCTGTGGTTTTCCCAACCTTAAAATATGCATCCATAAGGGTTGTGTATATATAACTATTTGCAGTCAGACCACAATCCATCATTTCACGAATTACAGCCTCAGAATCTTGTATATTATTTTGTTTGCAAAGGCCCCATATTTTAGTTCCATACAACAACATATCTGGTTTGAGGTTTTTCTTGTTCATTTCCTCTAAGATATACATAGCCTTCTCCATCATAGTAGCCTTGATATATCCATGAAAAAGGGAAGTATAAATCTGCTGATTAAGAGTCCATCCAGCTTTCAGCAATGCCCCAAATAATTCTTCTGCTTCTCTCATCCTTCCATCTTCACAAAGACCATCAAGTAATGCAGTGTAGGTGACAATATTTAAGTGCACCCCAGCCTGCTGCATCTCACTCGCCAGTTTAAACGCTTCATTGAGATCGCCTATTTTACAATTTGCATCAATCAGAGAGGTATATGTAAACTCATTGGGACGAAGACCAACCCGTATCATGTCAACGAAAAATTTATTTGCTTCCAGTATCATGCCTGCCTTGCAAAATGCATCAATTAGTGTACTATAAGTTACAACATTTGGCTGCAATTGTCTTTGCTTCATCTCATGCAGATAGTTAAAAGCTTGAGGAATTCTTTCAAATCTACAAAAACAATTAATAAGAGAATTGTATGTTATCACATCTGGTTCACATCCTGCATCTTTCATTTCCTCTAATACAATAACTGCTTTGGTTAATAACCCTACCTTTCCATAACCATCAATGAGAGAATTATAAGTGACAATGTCAGGCACAAGACCTGTATCTTTCATTTCTTCAAACAAACTCCAAGCAATTTCTAAGTCCCCTTCTCCGGCCAAACAGCCTATCACTGTATTATACGTAAAAACCGAAGGCCAGAGGCCAGCAGCAACCATGTCCTTGAAAAAACTCAATGCCAATTTCCCTTTGTCTGATTTTGAAAGCCTGTGAAGAAGCTCATTACAAGACCTCACTTTTGGTAGAACCCTAAACTTGTTCATCTTCCAGAAGCATTGCCTAGCCTCCTCAAGCATCCCTAAATCCACTAAAACGCTAAACAAAGTATCAAACACTCCAAACCCAGGCCTACAAACATTCCTTGTAGACCACAACATATCAAAGAAGTCAAACCCTGGAAACTCCCTCCCCAACAAAATCCATTCCCTAATTACATTTCTTGCATCAAGATAAAACCTCCCACAAAACAAAATGTGAGCCAAAACGCAATAAGACTCCGCGGCATGGCGAAACCCGGCTCGAGCCCCTGCCTCCTTGAAGAACTTAAGGGCTGATTTTGGGTCCCCTTTCAGCTTCACCAAAACTAGAGACACCCAAACGGGTGCCAATGCCGAATCAAACATGTGAGGACCGTCCTGTTGCAAGAAACTACGCATTGATTCGGAAGCAATGTCATCAAATGAAGATTTGGAGACAAATGGGTGTCTCATAACACAAAGAAAGCTGGTGAACCAAATCATGGGGCGAGCAAAAATTGAATTTTTAGAGGAGGGCAATGAAGGATTGAAGAAAAGGGGAAAAGGGTTTTGAAGGGATGAGGAACAGGAGGAGCTTACTCGCAGTGAGGCATTGCCACGGATGTTGCGCGCAAAAAGCAACATGTTTAGTGAAAACAACTTGAACTGGATTTTGATCCTTCATATTGGGGATTGATGTTCACAAAGTACGAAGGGTTTCATTGCTGTTATTGATGGAATAAGAAAGAATCAAATACTGTTATTAGGGTTTATGGAAGATACGGGAGAAAGACCCATTCCGGCCATTTGTTCTGTTCAGTTTCATAGTCAATCTTAATTCACCTTTTTTTTTCCAAAAAATAAACGTGGGAAATTAACAGTGAGTAAATCCCCGTTTCAATTGTGAGACTATGGTAGTAGTTTTGGGAATTAAAAAAATGTCAAATAAATAAGTAAAATAAAAATTATTGTGATTTTAATCTTTGATATATATATATATATATATAGTCATTATAAACTATTAGTTCAGTTAATAAGTAAAGGGAGTTCGTGGAAATAATTAATATAAGTGATGAATTTAAGTTTTAAATATTTATTTAATATTTTTAAAATCTACAAATATTATTTTAAGGATAAACTTTTATTTGAAAAAACTTTCATAAACCATCTTTATGCAATCAATTTTAAAAAGTTCTAAAGTTTTTTTAAAATCTTAACATTAGTTTGACAAGTAGGCAAATTTCTAGGTATTGTTCTAATGAATAATAGGATCAATGTTATACACTAACTAAATAATTTGAGATAAATAATTTGAGATTGGGTGTGAGAGAGCATCTAACTGCTATTATTCTAAATGAAAATTTGTATATTATGAAATTGGAGTAGTAGAAAAACACTTGTATGAAGAAAAAAAATATTCTGATAAACTGGTACGGAGAAGAGTAGATTATAAGAAACTCTATCCTATAGCAAAGATATGGCAGCAGCTCTACAATAAATGTTTTGTCTAAATTGGGCTCTTCAAAATTTAACTCTAACGACCGTAAGGCAGTGAAGATTCACAAAGAAAGTTGGAATTTCAAAAACTAAAATATTAATAAAATTCAGAAAATGAGGTAAACTTTTCTTATTTTTATTTCTTCCTATAACTGTGAAGCTTTGTTATCAAAGTTGCAAATCTTTCTTACATTCTCTTTTAATTAATTTTTATTATTACTTTATTAATTACTTTAATTTATATTATAATAATTATATAATATAATAAAAATAAAAATAATAATTATTTATTATATTTTCATATATATATATATATATATATATATATATATATATATATATATATATATATATATATAAATTTATTATATAATATAAGAATAAATAATATTTAAAAGTACAAATCTTAAATATTATATAATTTTTTATAATAAAATATTATATAATATTATTAGTAAAGTAATTAATAATAATATAAATATAATTATAATTTTAATAAAAATATTTTAAATGAAAATAAATTATATGATACTATTTTTTTATTATTGTAAAATAATAATAATTTGTAAATTTAGTATTAAAATTATTTTAAAAAGTAAAATTTTATATTTAATAAATTAATTAGTCTCAATCAATAAAGTAATATATTTTACAATAAATTAAATTTTAATTTATAAATAATTACATAATTTAATATTTTATAAATTTTTTAAATATTATTAATTATATTAAATATATTTTATTTTTAATTATAAGAAAAATTTATAATTTTATATATTAAAATATTTATTATATCTATCACATCATTCACAAACTTTCATAAATTTTTCCTTCAAATCCTATCATCTTTCTCTTAATCCAAACAACTCAACCTTCCACACACTTTCATCTCAAATAATCTCAAATACACTCTCTCAAATTCACTCTCTCAAATTCACTTTTCAATCCAAACAAATCCTAAGAGTATGTTATGTAATTAAATTATTCTTTCATAAATTTATTTTAATTATTATTATTATTATTATTATTTTTATAATCTTATTAAAAACTAATAATAATAATTATTATTATTGTTGTTATATTATATAATTAATTATCTTTATCTTATTATTATATTAATATAAATATTAATATATTAATAATTAAATAAATTATATAAACGTTTTAAAAAACCAAAACCTTGTCCCTCGCAAACCCTTCCCCCGCAAATCTTCGCAAATCACAAAGAAAGTTTATAAACAAAATTTTATCTCGATTTACGTTATTTAATAATATTTATTTCCTCGATTATCCAACTTTCTTCACATATCATCCGTCACGATAAATCCGCGCACGGATGTAAACACAACGTAAGAGTTAAATTTTGATTTTCTGATGACATATAGATTGGAGTATGAGGAGTCTGCTCACCTTGGAGAATACAAGAGTTTCTCCTCAATGAGCCTATTGTTGGTGCTCAAGAAGAAGAATAAGTTACTGAATAGACTGCACCAATAGTTGTATATAAGAAAAGAAAGTTGCAGCCTTATACTTAAGAGAAAGAAAAGTCATTTAACTATAGGAAGTTGAAAGAAAAGACTATTGCCACCTTGTAACATCAAAAGGAAATGGAGTGAAGCCTCGTTTATGACAAGAAGAGGGTCCCATAGTGAATATAAAGATTAGACCATTGGTCCAAGAAATATATATATATATATATATATATATATATATATACTTTCACTAAATAAATCCTTTATTTTTCACATTCAAAGTCTTTTCATTTTAGCCTCTTACTTTAGTATCGTCCACTGACTTTGAATCATTTATCAAGTAAAAATTAATATATCTTCTATTATTGACTTCGTCCATCAGTATATATAGATGTATTCTTATCGTTTGATCTGCTGATATATGTTTCAAGTTATAAGGTTTGACTCTCTAAGTCTTTAAACCTTATCATATATGAATGTTGATGATATTAAATAATTTAAATAGTTTTATAAGATTTGGGATGTTACATATGGCATGTGATGTCATGTCCACAATTGTAACAAAGATGCAAACCATCCATTGTTTTTGTTTTAACATTTGTTTCTTTGCACATCTCATTGTATAATATAGCTAAACTATTAGAATCTCAATTGTCACACCTAATTTTACAAAGATTAGTCAAAAGGATAAGTACACAAAATGAACTTTATTGTTTGTTTTATTAGGCATCAATACTCCTCTAATCAAACCTAGTTTGCATGTTGTATAATGAGTGTTCAATTCTTCTTTTATTGGTTCATCATAGAGTGGCAACATATTTTTTAAGCCACTTAGTTAACTTGAGAGCTTATAAGTGAGTCTCATTTGACTTGTGAAATACTTAGATACGTGAATATTGTGAGGTCAATGACCTACATAATCCATTAACTCTAAGTTTGAGTTGAAGTCCAATGTCCTGAAATGTTATGGTATGATTGCTAGTTCAAAGATGAAATGTGTGAGTCTTAAGTTTTCACCTCTCAAGCAAAGTGATTATTAAGACATGTGTTAGATCGAGCATTTACCATTAGTTAAAAATTATAACTGATAGTCAGGATACAATTTTTTCTATTTAAGAGCGTAACAATTTAAGTGTCACAATTCAATTGTGACTTGACTCACTTAGCCTTTGAAGAGGACAATTGATGTCAATTGTAACAATCTCCCATCAACAATTGTCTCACTAACATTGACCCTGATACCAATTGTTTAAAAGAAAATGGATTAAATTCAAGAGGGGGTGAGTTTAAATTTCAAAGAATTTAAAAACTTTTTCAAAAAAGATAAAAAATTTAACTTTAAATCAATGAATACTTTAAAGAAACCAATTTCATCTTCAAGAAATGACATTTTCAATGTTCTTTAATCTTTCACAACCATGCAATATAAGTTCAATTCAGATATGAGTTGTAAGATATAAGAGAAAGAAAATAATACCCACTAATTTCAGGTTTTTATAAGCACTTTACAAGAAAATAAGAAATACAACACAACATAAAATCTTGAATTCTATAAGATCTCTTACAATCTCTTGTAAAACTCTATTAAAAAAAAAGTTATATTGACAACTCTAGTCAAGAAATCAATTACATAATTAAAGAAACAAAATTAGAACAAAATATCAGGATAATGAAATATAAATATTAGCTCCTTTAGAAACAATACTAGCTGATTCATAATAATAAGATTGAAATGCAACACTTGAATTTTGGTATTTAAAATTGTTTTGAATTTTGGTATTTAAAATTGTTTTGAAAGATAACTCATTTTTTGCTTTTTAAAGAAGAGTTTTAAAATATGTAAAAAAAACATATATTAAAAAGTTATTTTGAGTTTTCTATTTAAAGACAAAAGATTGAAACAAAATTTGTTAATATGATAAGATCAACTGATTGAAAATTTGTTTCAACTCATTGAAACGGTGTAAATAAGTTGATAAACAAATTCAAATTGATTGATTTTTTAATTCAATTAATTAAACTCACTTAAAATGACCCTTTTAGTTATTTTAATATATTAATTCATATTTTAATTGGTTAAAACAGAGTAAATTTAATTTTAAAAAATTTAGGATTTTAACTCATTAAAACCTTATTTTGATCCATTAAAATGTTTAAGTTTATATATCTAACAAGGCTATCAACATTTTAATACGTTAAAATCTATTTCAATTGATTGAAATTTTTTAAAAACAATTTTAGCACATGAATTCTCAAAAGATCAACATCACTTACTCATCCAAACATAATCTAAATTGAAGAATTAAGAACTCAATCCAAAATTAACTACAATATCAACTCTTCCACAAATCAACAAAAAGATCCGAGTAGTTGGTTACATCAAATTAACTCAATAAAATTTGCTTGAATCCTTAATCTCAACAAATATACTTTTAAATAGATACACTTTTAAATATTTTTGTGCTCTTGTGCTCTAATATTAAAATTATCATAGATTTGGTTCTGATATTTAATGACAATAAAAGTGTATAATAATATCTTATAGGTTTTGGAAAAATTAAGAAATTAATGAATAATTAACTTATAATTATGAAAAACAGAGTAAGAATAAACGAAAGTATGATTACCTTAGCACAGAAGAAGGCCGAACTCATTATATTAACAAATGGTAATAAATCACTAATTTCTCAATTTATAGTATTTTTTAATATGAATTATTTATAAATTTCTTATAAAATATTTTAAAGATCACCAAACGGATACATAAATGCTTTTACTCTTTTTTTAATGTTTAACTTTGTTTCTTATTGGTTCTCTCAAATTAATTTCCAAGGATTCATTGGCAGGCAATCATCTTTCAGAAGATATTATTGGATAATGAACATAGTAATTGCATATTATATGCTGAATTCTCTCATAGCTCATCGTGCAATTTGAATTCTAGTAAAATTGGAGTTATTTTATGAAATAGTTGTGCAGCACTATGTATATTTACAAAGACAAATTGCAACTTTATTTAATATCAAGAAGAGCTCAAAATGAAGATATATAATAATAAAACTGAAACAGAATGTATTTTAACATAATTTTATCAGGAATTGCAAAGAATAAAACAATAAAAAGATAGTCTTTAGACTTACATAGACTTCTTAGAGTAATCTAGAATAATTTATTCATAATTATTCTAGCTTTTTAGTTCTAGAACTTACTTTCTTCTTTATAATAAAATGTTTATGGGATGTATTTTGAATTTATATATAAATTTTGTCATGTTTATGTTTAATCTATTTGAAAACATTTATAATTATAATTTAAAGATATTGAGAACACGCTATAATATAGTTTTTTTATAATAATAAATTCAGGGTTAAATAGGCGGTTATTAGAATTGATATCATATCCGATATAAAATGTACTGCATTGGTTCTAATTATAATCAATTTTGAAAAGTATACTTTTTGGTCATTACTTTTAAATTGGTAACTAATATTAAAAATCTATTTTTTTTACTAATATATGTGTTAAATCTATTATGTCATATATTATGTATTTAGTGAAAGTTAAATATCACAAATATATAATCAATTATTTGAGTTTGTAGAGACTATGGCATAGCAATTTTTTTTTCTTTTATACTTCTACAACTTTTCTTCATTTTCAATTTAATTCACTTCAACAAAACATTTATTTGTATTTTTATTTTGCCGTGTCTTATTTTTTTTCCTTCACTCTTCTATTCTCTGGTTTCTTTTATTTATACTAAACATAATATTATTAAATTGTTTTTTCGTTATTTGTTTTTCATAAGTTGATGCTATATGATATGAGTTAGAATTTTAAATTTTGGTAGTTGTCACAATAAGATAATATGTTTTTTATACATGAATAATCGTTCAAGTAGCTCAATAACTCATGATAACTATATATATCCACCAAAATAACTGTAATGTTTTCTTATTTTAGCTTATAAGTACTTTGTACTCACCAGTTTTAATGTAGTATGCACTTTTATTCACCAAAAAAGGCACCACTATGCACTTTAAGATAAGAAAATATTGAAACGAGTCCACGAGCTTATCATTTCCTTAAACATGAAAATTAAACTCAATCGCTTTCTCCCTTTCACACACACAAAAAATTGAATCTAATATTGTTTGGAGTTACGTTGTTTTTTAAAGTTCAAGTGTTAAGAAACTACATGTGTACGGAAAATTACAAAGTCTCAAAATTTTTCTTATCATATGAAAAGAACAATCATACATATAGAGTTTGGGACATGATTAAAGGAATGAATATCCTTAGATTGGAAGAAAAAATAATTAATTAGTTAAAAAGATATTCTTTGAACCATTTAAATGCTTGGACTTTGTGTTTGGTAGGCACTAACATTACTCTTCATTATAAAAGAAAAATCCGGAGTTGAAAATATTAAAAGTCAACATTGTTAGGAGAATGAATGATGTTGGAGTAATGGATTGGACTAACGAAAAGGATTGTGCAAGAGATTTTTAGGAGGCGTGTGCGCTAGATTGGGAATGGGTTGTTATGATACTAAAAGAGATATATTAGGTTGAGTCGTGGACATAAGTGATAGGTTAAGCATTGACATTGTAGGGGTTTGGCTTGGTTTGTGAGTGGCGAGTCCAACATACAAGGGGTTTAGATGCTATGTGCAATGTTAAGACATACATGACTAGATGCAACTCTACATTATTATCAACAAGTTATCCAAAGTTTTGATGATAATAAATAATTTAAAGGTTTTGTATATCTATCAAGTTTATCAAGTGTGGACTAACTTAAGTTGCTTTAAATAAAAAATAGGCATAATTTTTTATTTGTTAGATATTTTATAAAAAATCTTTAGATGATCTAAGATTAGATGACATGTGACAAAAAAACCAGAAGTATTATTAAGTATTGTTAGAGGATTTAAGATTAGACAACTTATACTACAAGAAAAATTAGAAGGATGAAATTTTATGGGTTGGTAAAATGTCATTACCAACGGATTTTAGTAATAGAAATTTTGCGATTAATTTACTGACAGATTTAATTTTTCATCAATGCTTTAAATGCTCGTGCAACATTAGGTGTCTATGCAACTAGCTATAAAATGATAATGAAAACTAATAAAGCTAAGAAAACTATTATGTGTCGTAAGTATGTGTAGCTCCAACCGATGTAAGATAGCTTGAACTTTGTCATGATCTAGGGAAAAACTTGTAAAGGAAATAATATGTCATAGGAAGTGTATCAAATTAATAATAAAAGTGCACTTAGAGAGAAATTAACAAAAAAATTGATCAAAATATAATAATTGCAAAACTAAGTCTAAGTGTGTGAAATCAATATTATAAACTATAAAAACATATTAGGAAAAATTGGTGCAAATGGACTTGAGTAAATCGTTCATGATTGATTGAGAAAGTGGAATAAACATTTGTGAGACCAAATGACATTACTAAAAATTCATCACAGCCATCCATTGTGTGAAATATTTGTTATGTATGTCTTTCAAAACCACTTGAATTGGGTGGTATTCTAAGCATAAATTATTCATAGAAAAAATGTAATAGTGCCTAAGTCATCCAATAATTCATCAATGGAAGATACACAAAATCTATCCATAATAGTAACATTGAGTGTATTATAATTTGCATAAAAACTCTAAATGTCATCTTTCTTTATAATTAGTAAATTGATGAAAAGAGTGGAATGGCTGTATAGGGTAATAATGGTGTTAGAGTGGGTGAAGAAGATGTTGAGTATATAAAAGTTAGTAATGGTAGGTCTAATGTGTGTAGTCACTCAATATAGAAAACTATATCAACACCTTTAATAAAAGTATGTAGAAGGGAATTTAGATATGTGTGGATTGAAGATAGATGTCCACTTGAAGATATAAACCTTCACAACATATATAGTGGTCATTTAACCATGACTGAGAAAGGGGAAATTAAAGTTACAATTTGGCGTAAAGGATGAGCTAGATATGATTGTAATATGTAATTAGAGCTACCTAAATAAACTAGGACAATAATAGGTAGGTTGTGAATGGTGATTTAGACACATAGTATTTACAGGGAATGTTGGTCAATAAGAGCTTAGGAGGAAATTTAAAAATGTAATGGTGGTTGGTGGGGTTGGATGGTTTGGTTCAGAGACCAAGGAGAAGGTATTTTATAGATTCAATTTATGCCTTATCGTTCATTAAAAAGACAAAATAGGTTTGGGTGCAATTGTGGCCAAATGTGAGTTTTTCATCACAATTGTAACAAATGTCTCACACACGACATTATGGTAACCAAGAGACTAAAAGATGTTTGATGGGTAAGGTTGTTCAAGTTGGTATGGATGGAAGAGTTATATCATGGAAATTAGGATGGATTGGGTAAGGTTGGGGAGGATTTGAAAAAATAAGGCTTAAAATCTTTGATTTTAGCCTCAATCAATTTTGATAATCCAATGGGTTGAGTTATAATAGTGAGTTTTTGGATAGCCAATTCATGCGAATTTTATGGATTAAGCTAGAGATGACACAATTTAGAATGAACCTAGAGGTCCATGATGTAATTGCACATCTTTTAATAGGTTCCCTTGAAAATCAGCAATGAAGTTGTATTGACGAAGTTTCAAAGGCACAACCTGATGATTTTTATAACATGAAGGGTTAAAAACATGTTTCTAGAAAGGATTAAACTATAAATGAAATAATTTAGAATAAAACTAAGCGTAGCTCCATGACATAATTGCACATCTAGCTTAGAAAATCAACAACTTTGTATTAACAAAATTTAAAATGCCTAGCCTGATAATTTTCATAAGATGAAGTGTTAGAAACATATTTCTAGAACATGAGTGAAGGATGCCTAAGTAGTGAACTAAAATTAATGGTACATCTATTTATACCAACTAAAAGATATCATTATTTTTTTTAAAAACCATGTAAATATGCTATATAAGGTGAACCTGGTAAAGATTGAAAAATTGTTTCTCAAATAGCCAATCAAAGGGTTCAAAATCATCAAAGTGAACAAGTTATAATTTGGGTGGGCGGAAGGTCAAGGAAGGTTGAGGGAAGGTAGAGAAAGACAATGCTATATGAGATGGAAAATGATTGGGTGGTGGGTGCGGTTGTGTTTGAGTTAAAGCCAATGATATATATGGAAGTGGATAAGGGAAAAAATTGTTATGGTCAAGTGGATGGGGGAAAGGGTAAAGTTTGAGAAAGCATAAAAGACTAGGACATGCTATATGAAAAATTAGTGGTGATGGATAGTTCTATAACAAAAAGAGATAATAAAGGAAGTCGAGAGAACGTAGGTTTTGTCATGTTTAAAGTTGATTGAGTGATAAAAGTGAAAATATGAACTTGGTGTTGATGAAATTTCAAGGTGAATTTGTAAGTTTCTTAATGATTATCATGTTGGAGTTCTTAGAAATAATACTAAATTTATTGGATGACAATATAATTAAGTGAAGAAAGTAATATATACAACTAAAATTATAAAGACAAAATAAAAGATAAAATTATGCATTATCCTCAAATTTTAAAAAGAGTATATGAATATGAAATTTATAGAAAATTGCACTAATGAGCAAATTTAAATTCTTAAAGAAAATATATAATTATTTAAAAACGAGATCATTTAAGTGTTATAGGTGGTAAGTGATTGCAATTGTTACCGATAATAGTTGTATTAATTATAACAATAACAACTTTAAATAGTAATGCTTTTAATTTGTTTTTATTAAAAAAATCCCATGATGAAAACATCCACAGCAATGTTTTAAGAGTATATAATTTTTTTACAACCTTTGTTTTTCGCAAGAAAATATTAACCATTGTATTTTTGGTTAATGTATATTTACTCTATATAAGAGTTTGATATTCTCTTAAAACAGGGTTACATATTATATGCTTTGTTATATAACACCATGTAAGCAAATTCCGAAATTTAGATTAACACTTCAAATCATATAAATCTTATAAATCAATTGACATGAAATTATTTGTCAAAAAGTTATTTCATTTTAATTCCGAAATTTCAAACTTAATATGTAAGTATATGAATATACTAAATGCTAAATAACAATCTATGGCTTACATTACGTGATTTGAGTTAGACTGTATCATGTAAAAGAAAGCATGTGTGGTCTTAGAAAAATACGAAACCCCACTTTCACTTTTAATTATTGTCTTATAAATCTAACTTTGAGGAAGTATTATGAGTAGGTGATTGGAAGCTAAACTCCTCTCTTATGATGAATTGCCCTTACTAAACTTATTAAATTTGGTAGATTCTGCATTAGAAGACAGATAAGAGATAATAATTGCACATAGCAAATGGAACTTAAGAAGAAGTAACATAAGGGATTACATTATATAAAGGGTGGGAAAGTGGGCCACAAAAGCCAATGTAGTACAACAACGGGTCAGAGACAGGTCCGGCTATTACTGCATCTTCTTGTCTACCAACTTTCTTTCTCTCTCTGCTCATTCAAAGTTGAAAACTTTAGGGAACACTGTCACTTTTGCAACTCAAAAGCTTCAAACCCAAACAAGTACTTGCTAGCTTACGGCAGAGATGAACTTTCACTACATTGTGTAAAGATTGCATTTTTGCTCCCACAAGGACACCCCATTTATCCACTATGGTTTACGAAAGGATCCAAAAGCCTCAGGTCTCTCTCTTCTACCTTTTTCATCCTCTTCACCTTTTTTGTTTTTGCTTGATTTGCATTTTTCACCATTTCTCTCCCACCCGTGTAGTGTTGTATTTGGAAAGTGAGTTTTCTTAGTGTTCTGCATAGTGGAAACTCTTGTTTTGATCTGTTCGTTTTTGGGGTTCTATGATTTGCCTTTAGCCTTATGGAAACTTGGGTTTGCAGGGTGGTGGGGGATTTTCACCGGGAAAATTGAGGAACATGCTACTGGGCGTGGAGAAGAAGAGGAAAGAAGAGGAAGAGCTTGATTCTACTTTCGCCACGAGATCTCAGAATTCGGATATGGATGAATCTGGTACGTATGCTCTTGGGTCTGTATCTTGATTGATGTAATGCATCCCTCAAGGTTGCGATTTTGTAAATCTAAAAGATATGTACTTTCTCAAAATGTAAGATTTTTACCGAGTATGATTATTCTCTATAATCATTATCTCCCTTAGTTTTGTGAGAAAGTTTAGAATTATACTATGATTTAAATTATATAAAAAAAGGCAGAAGAAAATGAAGAAAAGGGACCGGACATTCTTTCATATATAATGTACTTGCGTACTTGGTATCTCAAATATGTCTTTTGTTTCAAATTCTGATTTATTTGATTAGTTTATACAATGATAATTGTAAGCAGTTTCAAATATGTTATTGTTATAGAATGGATGGTGTTTCGTATTCTGGTCGCAGTCGTAAGGGTACTTGTATTTGACATATCTGTTACAGGTGGTAGCAGTTCTGATCATTGTAAAGATGTAGATGTTGTGAGTGTGCTTCCTGAATATTCAACTTCTGCTTTAGTTCGCACCAGTAGCATAGAGGCAGTTGGTGATGATCGTTTTGTGAAGGCTAATGCAGCAGTGACTTCAAGGAATAGAATCTTAGAAGACCCTTCTTCAGATTATGACAGTGGTCATGATAATATGAGCATGTCGTCATCAGTGTTTGAATTTCAAAAGGCCGAGCGGCCTACACAGAGAGTGCCAGTGAGGCCATTCTCAAAACCAGCACCATCTAAATGGGATGATGCTCAGAAGTGGATAGCAAGTCCAACATCGAACAGGCCGAAGACAGCGCAGCAGGCCCAAGGGCAAGGTGGTGGGCATGTAGGTCCACGTAAGGCTGGTAGTCTTGGTTATGGAAGCCGGCAACCTTCAATGAAGGTTGTTGTTGAAGTTCCTGATCAAAGAGAAATTGCTTTAGATGAGCCAGATACCAAGCAAATTGATACAAATCAAACCAAGATGGAAAGTGAAGGACAGAAATTTGTGAGTTGGGAGGCTGATCCCTATGCAATTGCAAGTTCTTGTGGTAAATGTTTGATTGTGCTATGGAATTCATTACCGGAGATATAAACATACTTTTAGTTTATTCAAACACATTTGATTTTTCTGCCATTTTTGTCAAAGATTATATGTTTGACTCACTTGTGTGTGTTAATCATTTCTGTGTGTCCAGATTACACAAGCTTATTGTTAATTCAGATCATATCATAATTAGAATTCTTGTTCATTAGTGTTGATTTTCATTTGAAGGAGTTAGATAAATTGTGTTTAGTTTTAGTAATTATAGTTCATTTCTGGGACTACTAACTCTTTTTTCTGTGGTTCCCTTTCTGCTATTTTATGTTGACAGTTAGCCTTAGCCAGCACAATTCATCTCTTGCCATCCAGAATGCAACAACATTTGTTCCTCCCCCTTCAACAGCTCGGTCAGTATCAATGAGAGATATGGGAACTGAAATGACCCCTATTGCTAGCCAGGAGCCTTCAAGAACAGGTACCCCTGTGAGGGCGACAACACCAATGCGCAGCCCTAATTCTTCGCGGCCTTCTACTCCCCCCAGATCCTCCCCTGCATCTACTTTAACTGATCTACATAGTGACAATCTGAATCTCAACAAGAATGAATTGTCCGAAAAGGAGCTACAAATGAAAACCAGACGTGAAATAATGGTCCTTGGGACACAACTTGGTAAAATGAATATTGCTGCTTGGGCTAGCAAAGAGGAGGAGGATAAGGATGCATCCACTTCCTTGAAAACAAAAGCAGAACCGCCTAAGAGTGTTGTTGAAGCACGTGCATCAGCATGGGAGGAAGCTGAGAAGGCCAAGTATATGGCCAGGTCAGTTTATACTATCATGTAACTATGTAAATCCATTAACATACCCAATTGTTCATTTATAAATTAAATTTCATTGAGCAAAGGGTGCTGCCCAAAAGCTCTTGCATGAAGAGCCATGACATCTCAAAGATATAAAATTAAAACAATTGAAGTTGCTTCATTTAATAGGCTAAGCTTTCTAGTGTATTGTTCTTTGTCAATTGTCTATTTAATTTTCTGCTGCAAATAGATCCATGAAGATACGCAGTGTTGCTTAACTCCTTTTGATCCTGTTTCCATCAATTCAGTTTTCTAACATTTGTTTGAAAGTGACTGCAATTATATATCTATCCCTTAATAAAAGTCAACAGAAAAATTTAGAAACCAAGGAAGGATTTAAGGCCAAAGTATCTGAATTCTTCGACAATGTGTGGAGTTTATAGCCTATAGGTATGTATTTAATTTTCATGTCAGTTTCTTTGGAAATAATAGCTTAAAACTTGTCTTCCCTCCCTTAGACAGGGATATGTTTGTGACAAGATGAAGAAAGATGAATCAAATTTCTAAATATAATTAACCACATTTTCAAAACACGAGACCAATGTTTTATGGGCATTTAAACAATTCAGAAACACGGTAACATTATTTTGCGTCGTTACATGCTAAAATTCTCTGAAGCAGGAATATTGTGTTAATTACACAGGTTTAGGCGTGAGGAGATGAAAATTCAAGCATGGGAAAATCATCAGAAAGCAAAAACAGAAGCCAAGATGAAAAAAATTGAGGTATACACCTATCATTACTCATTATGTTGTTTCGAATATGGTTCTTTAATTTAGTTTTTTGGGACAATCCTTTGGACATTAACTTCTAATCCTAATACGGAAGAATATATTAGTCAGCCTAACAATGGCAACATCTGTGTAAGGAGATGAATAAGAAACCCTAAATAATGTAAAACTTGTGAATGACAAACACGAGAACATATCTAATATATTTGAATCCATATCTAACCATAATTTATGGACTTGTAAGTTGTAGTCAACTTCATAGGGTCTAGCAGTAACAGATCTAGCGGAAATGTATCTCAGTTTAATAGTTCAATTTTGTCTATACCTTCTTTGAAAATATCTTGCACGGACCATTTGATCATCAATCTAATGTTCTGCAGAAGTGAACAGTTTACTAAAACATGTCAAGAATGCAAAAGTAATAATTTGTATGATATGGTTATCTTTCAAATTTATTTTATATTTGTCTACCTTCTTCTATTGTTCTTTTGTTCACTGGCTGTTATGCAATGACTGAAACGTCTGACTTCCAAACATGGGATGATTGTAATTTATGATGTTGTGTAGCCGTAGGAACTAGGAAGGTGATTTTTAATGAAATATTTATCTTGATATTGTATTGCTTCTGAAGATAAAGAAGGAAGCATTGATGTTTGAGTTTGAGGGAATTTTGTTTCAAGGATTGGCATTGTATTCTGCTTATTCAGAGAGATGTTATCCATTTGGGACGCTAGAGTGGCTAGACAGTAGACTGGTCTTGAATCCATCTGTTTTACTGGGTAGAGGTTATGGATGTAGGTAGTTAATGTATACGCAAGTGTGATATGTAAAAAGACTGAATTTTAATTCCTAATTGGTATACTGTTATGGCCTTCAATAAGAAAATATTCTTCCAAGTTGCAAATGTGATGATGCTGTGGTAGTTTGTCCGTTGTGCATAATAGGACATCCTTTTTGTTGCCATCTGATGTGATCAGACATTTGTCTTGTGCATCTGATGACTTTGGCTTAATGCATAAGATGTGACCCAATATTTCTGTTTTCTTCTGTTACTAATTTGAGAAAGCTTCAATAAAATTCTGATGAGTAATTGTAGGTGAAGCAATGTACTGTTCTCTTATTGGTAAGACATTGACAAGTGTAAGAAGTAAAATAGTTTCTTTGTATTCACAAAATACCTCCAAGAGGAGTGATAAGAAAAGAGAATTCAGATTATACTTTCCATAATTGTAAAGGGAAATTACAAGGCATGGGCCTACTAATAAAATACGTTCTTACATCCATTTTTGCACTAACACATCCTAACAAACATCTTCTAGAATCTCTTATTCTCCTATTAATAAACGTTCTCACTATCCCAATTCCTCCTAATTGTCCTTTGAGGCATAGTAGACTAGGCTTCATTCGTGTCCATATCAATACCACCCGCTTCAAAGAAACCTGGTCCTCAAGGTTGTAATTCTTGCACAAGTAATCCCACCTCTCCTATGATGTGTCATCCAAAAGCAAACCTTGCCATTAGAGAAGAACCATCCAATAAGCAATTGTCTTTAAGCTCATAATGGTCAAGGGAGTAACCAATAGATCATTATCCACGAACTGTAGGGCCATCTCAATAATTCAGTTAAGAGGATAGTTAGGAGGAGGTTCAGTGTGAGCTTTTAGGATAGAACAATGGAAGACAATGTGAATTCTGAAATAAAAGGGTAGGGCACTCCTCTTTGAAAACTGAAGGTTTGTCAATAAGGCTGCAACTTGGGACATAAACCCAAGGGTTCACCTCAAAGTTAAGTTCCACAATGTTTATCAGTTGTGGTTTTCATAGTGTTGTGGGCCTTGGTCACTTTCTTTTGCAACATGGCCAAAATCTCATAACAAGTGGCCAAGGCAAACTTGTACGCATCAATGGAGGATGTGTCATCAACATAAATAGGAGTAGTGGGTGGAGGCTTTCCATACATAACATGGCAAGAGAGAGATTGGATGACGAAGGAACTAAAGTGTTATGATGAAACTTTGTCCATGGTAGAAATCAATACCAAAGAAGCCAGTTTGGTGTAAGTGAAACTTGTAAATATTGCTCCATAGTTTGATCCATAACTTCAATTTATCCATTTGTGTGGGTGCTTAGAGGAGCTCATCCAGAGAAGGGTGTGACTGAGTTTAAACAAATTGGTTCAAAACTTGCTAATAAAAATGAGATCCCTTCAGGAACTAAGTTCTTGGCGAATCCATGGTTTTTGCAAACAAGCTCAATGAAAAGCTTTGCCACTTTGTAAGAAGTAAAGTAAGTTGGAAACTGATGAGTACATCATACATGAGTAAACAACCAAAAAGAAGGCTTAAGATTAGAGTAAAATTGTATATCTTTATATTTGGCCTTATTGGGGCATTGTATTTGTTTCTATATTCTTGTAACTAGAAACTCTCTGTGGACATTATTTTCTATTAGCTAATTAAATAACTTATTGGATGAGCCTAGTAGTTTTGGTCGATAGTATAAATAGACCTATGTTCTCTTTTGTTGAAGTTAGGACTCATTTTATGAAGAAAAACCTATGCATTGTGAGTAGGGATGACAATTATTGTTTGAACCTGTCCAAATGTTGACGGGGAATATTTATATTGACTGGGCATAGGTATTAATATGAGTAATACTTGACTTTTTAAATTAGGAACGAGGATAAGGATGAGTATATACATGGTAGCCTCGTTTCCATATGTCTTTGTTCTAAATTACTGAACACCCTTAGTTTATTTGGTAATCTATTTTGAGATTTATGAAATTATAATTTTCTTAATTATTACTTGCCATTGAAGAGAAGAAAATGTTTTTTATACATTGCATTCTTGATAAAATCATGTTAGCTTTGCTTTGATTTTTATTTTTTTAACATTATTTAGTAGATATTTGACCCAGTATGAGTGTGAGTACGAGTATATTTGTTACCCAATAAATGAGGAAGAGATACAAATTTCATATCCGTTGACTATTAAAGATGGGGATGAGTATGAGTTTTTACTTTGGGGATCCTACAGGTATGGTTAATAAATCTGTATCCATCCCTATTTGTGAGAGAAATTCTCTTTTGATTCTTGAACAGAACTTCTGATTCTTATCTTTGAATTGTTGATTCGGAGTAGCAAATCTTTCCTGACATATCAATCATCCGTGACTGTAGTGTTTTTTTCATCTTCTAATCTCGTTTTGCATTTTTTATTTTTCTTAATCGTTCGTATAATTTTGTTGGGAACGATCTTTCTCCATAATCCATGATTAGACTTTCATAGCTTCTATTCATAAAACGAATCAACATAAACCTACTGTATTGTGAACCGAGACCTATCCAATAAACTATCTAGTTAGCTAATAGAAAATAAAGTCCATAGAGAGTCTCTTAATTACAGAAATACATAATTTCTATTCTAATCTTAAGTCTTCTTCTTGATTTTATCCATGCGCTCTAGCAACACCTCCAAATGGATTCTCTTAGAAAATCTATCAACCACAACAAGTATCATTATGAAGCCATTGGAAGGAGGAAGACCAACTCTAAAATCCAGGGAGATCCCAAATGGCAGTTTCTCTGTATATGTGATGGGTTTCTGAATTTAGAGTTTGATTGCTTGATTGATACATTTGAATAGGAAAACCAGATGTTGATGTTGAAAATAGTAAGCAGTGGTGACTTTTTATTAGATTTCTAATATTTTAGCAAACTTTGTCAGCAATAAATGCAGTAGTCATCATAATAATTCATAGTATTGAAAACAAAAACTTTGATTGGTTACCAAAAATATAATATTTTTATAATAATTAATATTATTGCTATAATTATAATAATTTGGTTGCAGGTAGAAGTTGAGAGAATACGTAGTAAGGCACATGATAAGCTAATGGATAAATTAGCTGCTGCAAGGCATAAAGCTGAGGAAAAACGAGCAGCAGCAGAAGCCAATAGAAATCATCAAGCTGCAAAAACTGAAGAACAAGCAGATTATATACGAAGAACTGGTCATGTCCCTTCCTCATATTTATCATTTTCTTGCTGCAATTGGTGCTCTTAAAGAAAGGCCAATCCTTTTCAATGTTTAATTTTTTGTTCTATAGGCATGCAGTGCCTTTTGCTGCTTACACCCAATCTTGTTAAATATGCCTATTGCGTTGCCTTGTTCTGCAGAATAATTGCAATTTGGAAGTGCTATGCTATATGTCCAGTTTATATTTTCTGAATTTCTTTTGGGTTTGATAATTATTTGCAGAATTTAGTCTCGATCCAAAATTTGTAAAAATCCATATTCAAAACTAGTTTTGAACTAGCATTTTTCAGAAACTATTCTGTTAATTTTTTAGATTTAAGCTAAAGTATTTCTTAACATTAATAAAAAGATATCTAATAGAATTTGCAATTTGGTATATATTATTTTATTAATTACTATTAATATTTTCTTATGAATATATTCCTCTGTTATACACGTCTCTTAATATGGTATCCAAGTACAATTGAGTTGGTTTTCTCATAAACTAGATCTCTCAATTTGGTTTGACCTGAATCCACATATGTTAGGGCCAAAACACTCATAAGAAAACACTATGTGATGCCTTGTTACCCGCATAGTTCCTGAAATGGCAAAAAAGTGTCCTTGGTGAAGAAACGACAGAAAAGGGTTTGATAAAAATAAAAGGAGAAGGGAGTGGAGAGTTGTGGTGTGGTTGCCGAAGGTTGGGTGTTATAGATTGAAGTTGGTGAACATTGTTGTGCTAGTCAGCGGTGGATGGTGTCGTGGTGGTGGTGTTGTTGGTGTTTCGTGGTGATTGGAGGCCGTAGGAGGTGGTTGAAGTGGTTGTGGAGTAGTGGAGGTAAAGTAATAGTTTTGGTGTTTTTCTTTCAAAATGTACAATTTGGGAGATCACGGATTGCACAATTTGAAAGCTTTTTTATTTGAAATTTTGAATATTGGATTATAGAATCCAGAATAGTAAAAGAGTACCGATAAATATGGAATACAAAAGTTGCATACGGTATATATGTACTATTTCAGATTGACCTAATTCGATAAATATATTACATTTTGGATTTTCCAATCTAGTATACATATTACATTTCAGATGGTAGAATTTAGTAAGGAATTTATGTTTTGGATGGTATAATCTCAAAACCTGTAACTAATCTACAAAATCCCTATTCGAACCACTATCTCATTCCTCCTAAATCCACTCCAACAACCGTGAAACCCACAGAAACACTAACTAATATTTACCTATTCATGCCTTAATGCTTTAATCAGAGATTGGATGTCCCAATTTGATTGAACCATTGCTCGTCATAGCCGTAAGTCACCACCTTCGCCACCAAACTTCAACCACTGCCACTATCAACGCAGGTCCAGGGAGAGGTGTAGGGGGCAATGGTCCACGATGATTGTGCTCAAATATGGTAATGTGCAAGGTCCAGAAGTGCACAAGGTGCAAAGGTGGAAGATGGAGAGATGTAGACAAATCAGCCGCGTAGGGGGTAATAGGGTGAAGAGCAGTGCTGGGGTATAATATTTTACCCTAAGAGCATTTTTGCCATTTCATAATTACTATGGAGGTGCAGGTTGAGTTTATGCGGGTGAAGGAAGAATATGTCAACTCATGGGGTCAAAAGTCTCTTAGGCTCGAGTCAACTCATGAGCTATTTTTGAAGTGAATAATCTTGTTTAAAAATGAAAATAGAAAAACAAACATTTACTTAAAAAAATTTATACATATAAAAAACATTTACTCATTCCAAATCCAAACTTAAGATATTATGGGTAGAGTTGGGTCAAGAATAAGTTAAGCTAGGTCAGATGAAGTTACATTAAGCTAGGACCATGTCAAGCTAGTCAAAATAGGCTCAGGTAAGGTTGTGTCCAGATCAAGCCAAGTCGGTTCAGGTTATGTCGAGATGGACTAGGTCAAATTCAAGTCGAGTTAGGCTTGACTTAAGTCGTGTTGAGTCAAGTTAGGCCAATTCAGGTCAAGTAAAGATGGGTTTAGTTCATGTTAAGCTAAATTAGATCAGGCCCATGTTAGGTCGAGCCTAGGTCGATAAGGGCAAGGTCGAGTTGAGCCTAAGTCAAGTTGATTGGATAAGTTCGGTTCAGGTTAGACTAAGTTAGGTCAAGTTTAGATCAATTCAAGTTAGGTTAGGCCCACCTCATGTTGAGTCGAGTCAGGCCCAAGTTGGATCAAATAGAGTTGGGTCCGATTTGGGATTGGATTGGACCATGTCAAGTCAGAATGATATAGGTTCGACCTAAGTTAGACACATGTCAGGTTGCGCCAAGATGAAATCAAGTTGGGTTCGGTTAGCCTAATTAGGTCGAGTCAAGCTGGACCAAGGTCAAGCTACGTTGGCCATGCTCGTATCAGACTGAGTTAATTCAGACTTAAGTCAAGTTAGGTCTTAGTCAAGAAAGGTCAAGGTTGGACCCAACTCATGCAAGGTTTTTGGGTCAAGCTTGGTCCAAGTAGGTTGTATTGGGTTAGGTCCAAATTAGTTTGAGTTGGCCTAAGCTCAAATTCAACTGGGTTGGGTCTAGGCTAGGTTAAGGCAGCACTAAGTCGTGTTGAGTCCAAGTCGGGTTGGAGAGTTAGGCTGGTTGGGCTTATCTTGTTAAGATGAGTTCGACTAGGTGAAGCTTAAGTTCAACTTTATTAGGTTAGGTTAAGCTTAAGTCAGCTTGGGCGAGGTTAAACCGAGTTTGACTGGGTTGAAGTTAGACCAAGTTGGTTCCGGTTGAGGTCAAGCTAATTATGTTGGACCAACTCAAGTCCAATCTAAGTTAGGAAGGTCTAATCAAGTTGCGTCCAAGTCATGCAAGATCGGACTAGGTTGAGTCAAGCCCAAGTTAGGTTGGGTCGATCTAGTCTTAAGCAAGTTGGTTGGACTTTAACCTCGTAATTAATTTGCAAATAATAAAAATATATTAATGATCAATTTATAATTAACATAAATATTTAGGGATTAATCTATAATTTAGAATATTTGTAAGACTAATACAATTCTGAAAAGTAGTTAGGAATTAATTGAAATCTTGCAGTAGGTTAAACCCACTTTATAGAGGGCTTTGGGGCTGGAATTTTTTCAACCCATTCATTTAGTAGATCAATAAAGAGCTTATTTTAGAAATATGTTAGAGTTGACCTTTGGACTATGCATTAAATTGATAACTTTCATAAACACATTATAGTCATCTTAAGTGTTCCATCGTGTCATTAGGACTTCAAAATATCATAATCCTTTGGAAGCAATGAATTATAAAATCAAACAATGGTTGTATATTTGTTAATCTCAGGCATAAGGTTTTACAAAGTTATTTGATATGAAACAATTGATATTGAAATAAATTAAATAAAAAAACTTGAATTATTTTAATAAACTATACATAATGATTAAAAAAATGTTTAAATTAAGAAGTTTATTGATAATAATTTAAATAATTTATATAGTTTATGCAATTCAAGTGTTTGAATTTGGTTTATATTACTTTTAACATAGTTTTATCCATTTTATCTAAATAATTGTATATTTAATACAATTTATCAAATCAATTTCCAAATTTGGTTTAATTTTGTAATAAGATAGAATGAAAGTATAAACTAACTTATTTTAAGTGGTACTTTATATACGTCTTTAGTGCACTCCTCTACTCTTCTTTTCAACAATGTCATTAAGCAATACAAGATGTAAAGAAATGACATGAAATGTCAGAATGGCTTCAAGGTTTGAGGACCAAGCCTCTCTTGCTAACCTCTTCAGAGATTCATGTTATTCTTTTATCAGATGAAGAGGAGTTAGACTAAGGTCAAAAAACTTAAAGATCCATAAGTTAAGGGGGAGCTTTACAATTGTCTATTGAAGAAGGAGTGAAGTGGTGTAAAAAAAGTCTAAAACATTTTTTTTTTAAGTGTCAGATCATGACAAACATAAGTGCTTTATTTGATCGAAAGACACATAACATCTTGAATGCATATCTGCATTTGATAAGCTAACACCTGGACAAACGATCAAGATACATAGTTTTCATTTTATTATGCATGTAAAATATTATAAATGTTTATTTATGTATGCATATAATGTTCATTTCTTCTATCTTACAAAAGGATCTTACAAAGATTTGACAACATTATGTTCTTATGAAGAAAGTGCTAAAGCTACTCCAAAGTTACAACTTATTTTCAAAAGACTACATGTCAACGTTGCAAAGACAGACCATCAACCTTGTACGGTCCTGCTTTTTACTAAAAGTTATATGACCTAGGCTTAATAAGTCATGTCTTGAAGAAGAGATATGCATTTAATGTTACATGAATAACATTTAATGCATATCTATATTTGTACGTTTAAAAAATGTAGGTTGTAGAAGAAAAACTTCTCCAACACTCACAATGACTAGAAAAATATTTGCAACAACTCTTTTTTCTCAATCTGTATATAGAAGATATCTTGAAGCAGAAAGGATTAATGACTACAATAATACTCTTAATGACCATTCATTCTTTAAGTAATCCTCAAGGCCTAGTTGTTTGTGAGAAAGAATATTATGATGTTCATAAGTAACCTAAATGAGTATTTTTTTAAACCACGCATTTGTCTTAGGATGTTACCCTATTTTAGTTAGCAAACTTGTGATTGTTTAGATCACACTCTTTGTAAAAGCAAAGTTGTATAGCCAGGAGTGACTAATAATACTTGTGTTTAGCCAGAAGTGACTCCAAAAAATACTTGTCTTTTTAACTAAAAGTGACTCCAAAAAATACTTGTCTTTTTAACCAAAAGTGGCTCCAAAAAATACTTGTTTGTTTAACCAAAAGTGACTATGATTCAAATAATATTTGATTTTAGCCATGAGTAGTTGTGATCTAAATAATACTCTATTATAGCCATTTGTAATCTAGATAATATTCAATTTTTACTAAGAGTGAATGAGATTAAAAGAATATTCACCTTATAGTTTACACGATAGTATACTAGTGGAATTTGATCACGTTAACCAATAATTGAATATAGTTTGGGCTTATAGATAAACCAATATAAAAACTTTAATAGTAAACCTTTCTCTTCTATGATATCTTTAAATTCCATATTATTAAGGTACCTTTAACCAAAGAATGATAGTTTTTTTAAATCAATATTCCCAAAATTATTTAGATAATATGTTTGTAAAATTATAAAAGTTTATAAATACAAAATTCAATAATCTATTCTTTGACATTCTCCCTGTTTTTACAATAATGTTAATGGATAATATAATTAATGTGATATCTATTATATATTTTTTCTAAATTAAATATATGATGTTGTGGTTTGTATGTTTTTTACTAATGTGACTATTGGAGGTTTAATGGTGAGGAAGACATCCTTACAATTTTTTCTTTTAAAAAAAAAATACATCACAACATCCTAATAAGAGTCATTTTATTTATAAGAATTATGATTGTAGAATTTTTGTTAACTTTGTCCTGAATTGGTAGGCATCCTAATAAGAGTCATTTTATTTATAAGAATTATGATTGTAGAATTTTTGTTAACTTTGTCCTGAATTGGTAGGCTTTTTCCTATTCTTGTGCAATTTCTTTTAAAAATTCTCAGAATGGATAAAAAAAAGTTTATTCCCATTTGGGTAAATTGTGTCAAGTTGGTACGAAAATTAATGAAATTGTATCACAATGACACAATTTTAAAATTTAATTAAAATTACGTCACATCAATACAATTTCAATAATAAAATTGAACTAAAATCGTGTCACATCAGCACGATTTCAGTTCTCTGAAATTGTATCACATCAACACGATTTCAATTAATATCTAAAATTGTGTTATAATGACACGATTTTATTTTGAATTAATTGAAATCGTACTATAATAACACGATTTCTTTATAATAAAATCGTACCAAATTGGCACGATTTACCCCTAGTGAGAATTAAAAAAAAATGCACATTCTAAAAATTTTGAAAAAAAATTGTACCCGAACGGAAAAAAAAAATGAATTGGTAAAAAACTATTATTGAGTTTGTGATTTTATTTTATTATGTGTCTGGAGAAAATTTCATAGATTATTTCAACAATATATTTTAGTTAAATTTGACTTCTTTGAATAAGTTTTGTAATAAACAATGTAAATATTGATTTTATTTATATTTGAAATATACTCATTACCGTTATGTGTATTTAAAATTGTTATAACAAAAGTTAAAGCTATTTAAGATAAGGGCTAAGGTTTAAAATTTTAATTTTTTAAGTTTCACATTTTCTTACGTTTAAAAAAAAAAATATTGTTTTAAGGTAAGAATACATGTTTTAAATGGAACAAATCATAAAAGTTTGGTTAAGTTTAATCAAAAGTTTTCAAAATAATTTGATAAGGAGATACTAAATATATCAACTACTCTGAAAAAATTTAATAAATAATTAAAAATAATATATTATTAAATAGAACTTACAAAAATTGAGAGAAAATTTATGAATAAAAATTAATTAAATAGTTAATTAATTATTATAAATGATAATTTATTATTATGAATCAAGATAATCAATCAATTATCTATAATATTATATAAATTATTATAAGAGAAAATTTATTAACGAGTTTCAAATAAGTAGTCAATCAATTATTGTAAGTGATAATCTATCACGATAACAAAACAATTATCTATAAAATTATATCAATTACCACAAGTATTATTTCACAACTCTAAATCATATCAATTATCACAAAAGAAAATTTATTAATAAATTTTAAATAAATAATTATGAGGGATAATCTTTGAAGTTAATCAACCAATTATCTAGGAAATCATATGAATTATCTTAGTTGATAATCTCAAGATAATCATATATTACATTTTTTTAACTTAAAACAATTTTGGAAAAAAGATTTAGTTGTGAAATAATATTTGAATAATAAACTTATCTAAATAACTAGAAATTCCATTTAAATTAAGAGATAATTCACTCCACTCACACATGAAACAATATTAGATGAAAGTATGTACATGTATCATCAAAACAACCTTCTATAATAGGTTGTGAGGATCAACATTCTCCTCCTTTATTAATGATAAAACAATAATACCAATAGGATCCATTTTAATGGGAATATTTTTTTTTTCCCTTTTGAAATCTAAAAAGATGTTTATATAATCCAAGTGTTCGATTAATATAATGTTATGTTAATACTATTTATAGTGGTAAAATGAAATTGTAAACTCAAACCCAAATTTATCAGGGCATTGGCATTAGAGTTTGAAGATAGAGAGAGAAAAGATGATGGACCAACGGAAAGAAGGCAAGTGTCCCATTACATATTTGGTTTGAAACATCGAAAAATAATCATTAACACACAAACACAAAACAGACACATTAATATGAATTTCTACAAAATAATAAATAAAATGAAAAACAGAAGCCGAAACCAGACTAGGCTCACCCTTACCCTCTCCTCTATGCTCCATATAAGCCCATCACATTCACATACTCCAACCCACTCTCTCTCTCTTTCTCTCTCTAAGCTCTGACCCCAATTTCTGTGGCGGCTCTCTCTCTACTTATTCTCTCTTCTCAGATTGAGATTTGGATCCATCTTCTTCTCCTGCTCTCTGTCTCTGATTTGATCTTTGCCTTCCTCTTCGTTTTTTTTTTTCATCTGGGTTGGGTTGGGGACTTCGACTTCAACTTCAACGACAGCTATGGTTACCCCACAGCCACAGCTTCAGGTTCAGCCTCAGCAGCCCGCACCACCCTCTTCGCAAGATGAGGCCTTGAAGAGGAACACCGATTGTGTCTACTTCCTTGCATCTCCTTTGACATGCAAAAAGGTTCTTTCTAGCACTTTTTTCTGTTTTGTTTTTTTAAAGGAAAGAGGGGGGAAATCCCCTTTTTGCCGCTTTGGGAATTCTGTATTTTAGGGCTTCAGATTCGTGTGTTTCTGCAAATAGGTTTGGTGGGTGTTTGTTTTCAATGGGGAAAATCGAATTTTGCGGAAAAGGGGTTGTGGGAGTCTGTGTATGAATTCCCGAATTTTCAAAATTGGGGAGAGCGATGGGGAATTTTGTGGATAGAGAGGGTTTTATTTTCCTTTTTTCTTGGATTGGGTTTTGGATTTCTAGATTTTGCCAAACTGTTATTATTGATCATTTGTCTACTAATTGGATCTTTTATTGCTTTATTTTATTGTAATTTTTCACCCTTTTCTCTTTTATTTGATAAGGTGAGGGAAATGAGGGGGAACGGGGTTTTGAACTATATTACGATTGTATATGAGATTTTTTTTTTCTAATTTTTTTTTTATTTTCTTTAATTTGGTAATACTGTGGATCCCGCTGAGAAAACATAAGGTTGGATCAATCAAGTTTAGTTTAGTTTTTTTGGTATGGTTTAAAGTGTTATCCAATGTATTCTGATTGTTTCTGAAAGCAAAAAATTTGCATAATGAATGAACTTTCATTAGAACCAAATGTTTAACAAGCTGCTACTACGTGGTGGCAAGCGCGTGTTCGAGTCATGATGATCGATTAGTCTCAATAGTGTTCTGTTACCAAGATCTGGGATGGCCACTGATGTTGCTGGCACTCTTTTGCATAATCCTTGAAGATGTTACTGTTATCATAAAACAATTTTAAACATTTTACTTCAAATTGATATTTGTTTTCATAGTTTTTCTGTCTAATGCGTGCACTTGTTTCCTTCGTTCTTCTATTACATGTGTCATGCCAGTTTTTCGTGGAACAAATCAAGTATTTTACTGTCGTCTTGTTCTTTTTGTGCCATGCTATTCAAGTATTTTGCTGTCTAGCAGTTTTTAATTTTTAGCACAGTGCATATAAAGTATTTTTATGTGTTGCTGCTTTTTTGGTGCGAGTAGTTTTCTAGTGTATGTAGCATTGCAACGTTTTGGTATATTCTTTTTGCATATCCGAAAGAACATGTATTGGTTATCAAGAATGTGAGGTTGTCTGGTCATGTACACATTTTGAACTCTGGATTTTGTTGCTGGCATTGTCTTGATTTGTTTTCTTTTTGTTGGAACAGGGAAATGAATGTGAGTACCGCCACAGTGAGTATGCACGAGTTAATCCTAGGGATTGTCGGTATTGGTTGAGTGGCAACTGCTTGAATCCCAAATGTTCATTTCGTCATCCGGTGAGTGTCTTTATTTATGAGGACCAAATTTTATACTTTCATTTCAATTTTCATTGTCATTGTCTCGTTGTATGGATTTTGCTAACTGCATTTGGGTTTTGCATTCAGCCTCTTGATGGCTTGTTAGGAACACAGGCAGCAACAGCTGGTGGACCATCTGTATCTGCACCCCTTTCACAGATTCCAACAGCATCTGCAACACATGCACCTTATAATTCCAGTAAACAAGCTGTCCCTTGCTTTTTCTTCCAAAAGGGGCTTTGCTTAAAAGGTGACAGATGTGCCTTCATGCATGGACCTCCTGCTCCTAGCACTGGTAATAAAGTAGCTGCTCAGGTTCCAGTTACCAGCCAAGGAGCTGAGAATCCAAGTTTTAAGAAACCTTTTGGAACCAATGAAAGGTATACTCAGGAAAGGAAAACTTCCCAAGGAAATGTTGCAAAGTCAGGAGGAGGCCCTGAACCTAAACCTGCCCCAAAAATTGAATCTGCTCCTAAAAGAAATATGTTTGAATTGGAGAAGGAAATGCCACCACCCTCTGTAGGATTTGATAATGAGGCTTCTAGATTTAAGGCAAGTTCTCCACCAGTAACAAATGGCCCTACTGTAGTCCGGTCAAACAGACTGCATCAAGCTCGTGTGCCAGATGAACACAATTTCCACAGTGGCAAGGACAGTGATGAGTTTCTCAGAGAATCATCTCCTGGGTTCGATGTTCTTGTAGCCGATGAACTTAGGAATTCTGATTACTACCATGGGGAAGATGAATTTGGTAAAGCAAGAGGTCAAGATGAAGGGAACCTGGACTCTTTAAATGAATATGATTTAGGGCATTCTGGTGACTATGGTTTAGCAGCTGATATTGATCGGGAAAGATTTCGCGTGCCCCAAGGTTATGAGTCATATGATCGCATGCAGGAACCATATGTTTGGGAGCAGCATAGGAAGGCTTCAGTCCATTTAGACAGAAGGAGTCGCCGCAGATCTGGCAGTCCTGAAAATGCCGAGGTCTCAGATCTCCGACATCATTTATCCAAGCGCAGAAAGGTCAATGGTTTGAAATCTGTTGTCAGTCATGATTATGCCCTTGAGGGTCATGGTGAAGAACAAAGTCATCGATCCTTCTCTCGGAAGGACTCACTCCAGTTACCTCTGAATGAGAGCTCCCTCGGTAATCGCTTCCGTGGTAGAATAAAACTTCCAGCTAACGGTGGTGCTGATCAGCTAGAGAGAGATGACAGAGGGAGAACTAGGGGCAGGTTGTTGTCTGGAAGGTTGCAGGCCACTCAGCAGGGAAGGATCCATGATAGAATGCGAGGAAGGTTGCAAGATGATGAGAGGAGAAACACGAAGGATCGATTGATGGAGAGAGAACTAATAGGTGGTGATCGGAGTGATTTTGCCGGGCCAAAAAGTCTTGCTGAGCTTAAAAATGGGAGGAACACTGAGCATAGGGAACCACAAGCACTGGGAAAGAGAGGAACTTTAAGAGATGATCACCCACCATCTGAAGATGATCTTCAGTTTGATGGTCCAAAGCCTCTCAGTGAAATTCTGAAGGAGAAGAAGAGAGGAGGAGCTGGAGGCAGAGCTGGTGCAGACTCCGGGAATGGCAAATCATCTGATATTAAAAATGAAGAAGTTACCAATGGCTCAGATCCTACGCCCGTCACTAACACACAAAACGGTGTGCTGTCTGATACCAAGGAATATGTCAAAAATCAAAACAATGAAGAATCCAAGCTTGAGGTCAGTGATGCAGTTGGAGGAGACACTGATGCAACTGATGGTCAATATGAGGAGGGAATCTACGATGAAGCTGGTGAAGATCAGTATTACGAAGGTGATGAACAGAGAGAAGGTGATTACGAGTATGAACAAGGTGATGAGGGTTACTATGAGTATGAGCAAGGTGAAGAGGGTGAAAATCAAGAGGAAGATTACATGGATGAAGAAGATGGGGATGATTTTGCTAAGAAGATTGGTGTCGTTCATTCATAATTGTGGAAAATGTGAGAAACAAGGGAACCAGTCCTACTCATGATCAAATCTCATACTAGTCTCCCTCTGACTGGGCACCATTTTTCTGCCTAAAATTTGGTTGTAGAACTCAGAACAGCTATCACTATCAGTTTGTTTTCTTGTATTAATTAGTCCTTTTTACTTTTACTGTATTTTCATCAAATTTAATGGATATTTTTATGTGATCAGTGGGGCATTTTGCTGTGCTCTCCGCATATAAATGTCATGCAGAGTGGTGCAGGCCTTTAACCTTAGAAAGTTAATAACATTTGCATTCGCTTGGGAGTTTATTTTATCTTTATACTTTAATTCATCTGGTAGAAGCCATCGTAGCATTTAAATTTCAGTCTCAATCATTGGTTAGTTCTTTATACTCTTCAGTTAAATTTCTTAGTTCATCTCCATTGGAAGAGTAGTAGTTATATGACATTGTCTTTACTTTATTTTTGTGAATTTTCTTAAATTATATTATCTTTTAAGAGATTTTTAAACTTTGTTTCGATGTAATGTAAGAGTTTTATAAAATCTATATTTGTTAGTAGAAGAAATACTTTTGAGATAAATAATATTTTTGTATTTTTATCATTCAGAAGCTTGAGATACAATGGTTTAAATTGTGTTTCAGTGAGACATTTTTATAAACCTCAGATTCTAGACTCCTGGATGTGGTTAGACTATCTTGGAATAACTCTGAATTTAGGTGGGTCCAATAGGGCACTTGGTGGCTTTAATGTTAAGTTCACAAAATCAAAGTTTAAGATGATTTTTATTAAATTTGTTGGGCAAAATGAAAAACACGATTAAATAGACACTGACATGATTTTGTTGTTGTTTTCATAAAAGTGAACAAATTAGCGTTTGGTAAACATCCTGCATATTGGGATTGTTTCTACAAACATGTAAAACGTATATTTGATTTCATTTTCAACTACGAAAATATTCTCTAGATTAAGAAGATTACTTCTACCAAAAAAAAGTATAAGTAAATTCTTTCTTGGATTTTTTGTATTAAAAATAACATAATTATGATGGTATAATCAGTTTTAATTACATAGTATAGATAGGTCGCATACATTATACGAAAGATATAATCAATTTTTTCGTTTTGTTTTGTTATTTATCCTATTCTGTGTTCCTTGGTTTACTATCACTTTTTACATCTACTACTTTGTTATCACTATCAATTTTATTATTGTTGTTATATTATTATATAATTTTTATTATAACATCTCTTGAAACATTTTCATACTTAATATCACTATTGTTCTTATTTTTTATTTTTATTATAATCATTGTTATTTTTGATCGTTATTACCACTATTATTATTGTCTAACCATGAATATTAAGATATTATTATGATTATTGTTATGATTTTATTATAATTATCATTGTCATAGTTATTTTCATTCTTACTACTATTATTATCAATATCTTGTTATTATTGTTTCCATTATTATTAATTACTATCTCTAATCATGAAGTTTTTATAGTTCATCATAATATTGATAAAACAATTATTGTATTTTGGTTATAAGAAATAATATTAATTTTTTTTGTGAGTTTCTTTTATTTTTGTGATAAACAAATCATTCAATAAACTATCAAACAATAAAATGTTTACACTTCCAATAAGTTTTAAATTATGCAACATATGAAATTTCATCAGTCAAAGATACAACATCCAAAGACACACTTTATTATGTAAGAAATAAAAAGTTTTGAATTTATGAGATTGTCCAGTAAACACAAAAACTTTACTTTCAAATCCCAATAAAATTCCAAGGAAACAGACCAAACTTTCTTCTAAATATATCTTAAATTTAGTGTTGTGAATACAAACAATATATTCAAACCAAAAGGTATTTTATAGATAGTAAGTTGAATGCTACAAAGAAGTTGTAGGTGAAAAGCTCCCAACTCTTAATGTTCTAACACATGAATAAAAGATTTCCAGACAATATTCAACATTCTTATTTAAGTCATTTATAAATAGAATTCTTACCATGTTGAAATAATAAATTATACTGTGTAGACTTATACAACGTAGTTTGCATGTTATAATACTTCACTAGGTTGTTTGACAGAAAAAAAATTAAAGTGAACTGTATTTATAAATCTTTCAGTGGTGAATTGTATTTGTAAATCTTTCACTTTTACGAAGTTTTCTTAAATAAAGAATTTCTAGATTTCATATCTTCTATTAGGATTTGTTTACAAGAAAAAAAACTTATTAAGCAAAGAAAGGTGAAGAAAATCCAAAAAATGAAATGTAAAATCACAGAAATAAGAAAAGCTTTCACATAAGACTTTCTGTCCTAATTTGTGAAGAAAGTCATCTTTTATAAATATTTTGTTGTTATTTTTTTGTTTATAAACAACAACCAAAATCGATTATGGAGGAAAGTTAATCTATTAAAGTTAAAAAATATATATAATAAAATCCAGCAATCAAATTCTAACACCGTACTAATGCAAACACTCTAGAAACAAATTTTTAAACGCATCAACTGAACCCCGTTCTTGAAATTCTCGTGTTTTTCTTTTTCAGTAATTCAAACCCACCATTCTTTTGGTGGATTATGAACTAGGTCAAACCAAACATTCAAATAACCAACTGGTAGATATTTGATACTAATGCTATTTGAAGACGAAACGATTGGCTGAGATAGCTAATCCACAATGCCGAGTCCTCATCATGCAAGAGCCTCTATTAACTCTAACCAAAAGCAAGATTTTCATTGATGTTATCTTTGAATTTCAGCAAATATGCCCCAGGTATGAATTCTGATCGTCTTAAGATTCTTGCGAGCATGCTTCCAAATTCTGAATGCTTATGTTTTCTGGGTACGTTAGTAATCTTAATGTGGATATTTCATGATGATTTATCAGGGTACAATTCAACTTGGAAATTCATTAACGTATTGCTACTGTTAAAATTTTAGGATTTTGTAAACAGCTATGTTGCTGTAGATTCAAACATGAATGCTAGAGAACGTTCCAAAATAAGGAAATTCCCATTTAACTTGGTCGCGGTTAAAATTTTAGGGATAATCAGATACATCGTTGAAATTTGAAAGTAGCATAGTAATATCGCCTAAAATAGAAATTTAATTGAAACCTAGCCAAATTCACGGACGAAATGGAAGTAGGGATGTAAAAGAAGTGAATGAATTAGCAGGAACGAGACTGAAAAGGAACAATACATTTCACCAACTTGTAGCAGTTACAAGACTTCAAAACTATTATACAAATAATATATCAGTGTCCTTTTCTCCCAAAAAAGGTTCCTCATTGTGTTGAATTGCTGAATCTGACTGAAACGGCAACCACATTTTCCTAGAGACAATGCAAATATCACTTATATAACACAATCCACCACGTTTGACAATCCATAAAATGTCACGTTTGAAAACCTACAAACCTTAGGAGAACTTTAAAACAATGATATTAGCTTTGTCACTCAACAGAAGACTGACTTCTGTGTCCTCTAGAAATTATCCTTGGGGTGCAAGAAACTTCAAAGAAATCAGAAGACCACCAAGGAAATCATGACTGAGTTTTCTTGACATGCTATCTTTTCAGCGAATGGGATGATATTGTGTGATACCGCGCTTGGGTGGCAGCTTCCTCAAAATGAAAAGGACCAAAGAAGAAGGCAATATTTCCACCAACTGCTCAAAAATGTGAAAAGGATGAGGTAAGTAGGACAATTAGAACAAAACCCCCTCTTTGATTACTTACCCTTGAGAGCAAACGTAAAATATCTATAACGAGTAGCGCGGACAAAATTGCAATCACAAATACCTAAATCATTTCAGTTCCTTCTAAATTGACTTCAGAAAATTAATTAGCCGTTTTCCAAGAGAAAGAATTCCACCAGAAGTTGAAAAGTTTCTCAGGATATCTACCCCTAACAACATGAATTGGATGATTTGAAACAGCAATTACATGATTATCCAATTTATCAATTCCCTTGCCTCTACTGAGAATCAAGACTAAACTAAAATTATGTGCCAAAAAGAAAAGACAAATTTATATAGGTTCATAAAACCAATGCATGACAGTGTCCAACAAAATTTAAGTAGGGAATGTGTCAGAGCTTTCAGAATTAATCTGAAACCAAGATTAACCATATAAGCCCAAAATAGACCTAAATATAGACATGATATAACTTGAAGAGCACAACAATGAGAAAAATTGGGGAATATGGGAAAAACAAAGTACCACAATGAAGAAATACAAACAAACATACAAACTCACCAGGTAATATATTAAATTCAGAATGGGATGGTCCAAGACATCAAGGTCAGCAGCTCTATCAAATGCATTAAAGCACATCTGAAAACAAAATATGATCAAACTCAGTTCAAGAACTATGCAATAGGAATCACTTTAGTCTTTAGAGATAAAAGGGCTAACCATAACGCATCTGATAAGGAAACATGAAAAGCATATGGTAGTCACATATCCAACCTGCATTAGAAAAATCAGGAAGATTAACTCTGGGTAAAGGAAGGGGAGGAGTGAGGGAGGACCAGATAAATATAGATAATTTCCTTGTAAAACTGAATACACACCTCTTGCAGCTTCTTCCGTCGGCCTTTGGATTCAACAGGAAAGCGTTGCAGCATCAAGAATAGTCTGTCATAGAACATGGTCAGAACAGAAATACAAAAGATGGAAGAGGAAATGAAACAATATTAATACTAAAGACACATACACATGAAGTGCACAAATAAAATTTAGAATATAACAAGTGACTGGCAAATTCCCCCCCTTTCGTTTTCTAAGGAATCTTTTGTTTGGGGTGAAGTACTTGATAGTATCCACTCAAATTATTTCTTAAATAATCTGCTAGCCAACCCCGTAATGTACAACATAAGCTCTGAAACTATGACCCACTTATTTCAGCATATTAAATTAACTACTTCCTTTGGGAATGATCATTTTGGGGCTTTTCATGAGAAAGTACTTCAGAGCTGTTAAGGAGAAAGGTTCTCAGATAGTGTGTGAGTGTGATATATGCAGTTTTTTTGGTGCTTTGAAGTAGAAAGCAATTGTTTTCATGGGTTTTTTACACTTGCATTGAATAGCATTCTAATGCCTATTCTTTCGTGCCATTTGTTGACATTAGATCTTAGCATCACATCATATCACAAGAAAGAATCATAAGACTGTCACTGGGAAAATGTTAACTTTTTTCTTTTCTGTATGATTACTGGAGATCTTGGTTAACAATCATTATATCAAAACTAGTGTTTTACCTTGATTATGCCACATAAATATTTACTTTTATATAATTAAAAATCATGATAAAATAATATATTTTTAAAATTTATAATAAATATATTTTTATTATACAAACTAATTATAATTAAAATTAATAATAATTAAATTTTAGATTTACAACGAACAATTTAAATAGTAATATAAGACTTTTTTAACACTGACACTTTAGAAAAAAACAATTACTGAAATTCAATTAACTGGTAGAAAATAAAAGAGAGCAGATTGAAAGAAAGATGATTAGAAAGATCAAATATACAAATAAAAATTAAAATATTGTAGTTTGAGATGGTCAGGAGAGAGAAGAGAGAGAATATGGAGAATGTCTGATTGAGAGAATGGGAAAAGTAAGAGTCTTACTCTCCAACTTGTATATTCTAATTTATAATACTGGCGTATATTAAACAATTACAACTGTCCACAACTTCACTTTAACCCTAAAAGCTTATGAAGTTATACTTTAGCTGCTATTGAGAATTATGACCATACAAATTTCAAGGACGGGGCCTAAATACAGACAAAATCCTAACAACAAAACATGTGTAAGGCACCAATGTTTTTGCACTATTTAAATTTTATCAGTTCAGAAAGGTGGTAAATATTTGAAGAATTCCATTGGCTATATCTAGTAATATGAGTTGATTTTTTTTAGTTTTTCTCTTCTATGTTCAGACAAGGCAGAATTCCAAACTTTAAGTGTAATTCTTAAATCCAGACACATTAATTTCATTGCATAAGTAAACAAATAACGACAGATGCAATTGAAAATTGAAATAGACAATCACCTCCCACCGTAGAGAAGAAAGCCAAGGGCTGCAAACAAAGAGACCCCTATATATATCCATAGGAAAACATGATTAAAATCATGATCAGTAAAATCTGACAGTTAACCCCTCATAAATCATAAAATATAATAGTTAAACCTGCAAAGAACATCTTAGACAGGATGACAAGCACGCTGATAGGTTTCCACCATAATATCAACCACAAAGCAATCTGAAACGCATGAAAAAAAAAAAATACTGTTAGAATGGCATGACAGAGAGATTGAGAGAAATCTGAATAATTATTACTGATATCTGAATTTATATTCTGAGATGTACAGAAGATTCCTACTCATAGATCACTATAGTTGATTAAATCTAACAAATGTTATTTAGTCTCAACAGAAACTTAACAGAAATATGTGTCAGACAGCTCTAAGTTCTAATTGACTAAGACTAAGACATACTCTACCTTTTACCAAAATAAAAAAAAAAAAAAAAAAAAAAAAAAAAAAAATTCAAAACAAAAAAAAAAAAAAATGAAAACAATCTACAAATTCAAAACAAGTTAACATTAAACTCCAAATAGATATCATAGAACAGAAGAACATAGGCCACAGAAAAGTTGAAAATATAATAAAGGTACACTGACTCAATAATCAGACATCAAGTTGAGGACAAAAATGAAGTGAAAAACACAAACTTAAAATATTTTCTTAAGCAATAGAAAATATTTTATATTATCTTAGAACATCTTGATTGTTTGTTTTGCATATTGTTAGTAGACTTGGGTTTGTACTAGTAGTATTAGAACATGACTTAATTATTAGCATAAACAAGAGTATTAAGCCAAGGTATTGGAACCCATTTCATCTGTAAATTTTCAGTTTATAGCTTTAAGTCTTGTCGTTCTCTTTTCCTTCTTCTCCAACCCTGAACCTAAGACTATATAACTTGGTATCAGAGCAGTAATTTCTCCGTATTTGAACTCCAACCCTGAAAAATAAAATTCAACAGATTATGATGTACAACACATTTCAAGGTTAGGAAACCGTCTGGTAACAGTCATTTGAAGTTTTAGGTGGATGGGGAGGAGTTGTCAACAGTAACCAAGTGGAGAGAGCTGGTAAAAGGACCAATGGTTAGGAGCCGGCATTTGGGATGGGGTTGGGGTGCAGGTGGCGGGATGAGAGGTGGAATCAGGGAGATGATGTATGCTAGTTAATGTTCGACAGAGTTACGTGACAAAAAAGGAAACAAAAAATAAGTGTTAAGAAAGAATATAGCACCAAGAACCTGAGCTGCCTAGATGGTTTCAGTGGTTAGGAGGACCCACTCTGTCATTTCCAGAGGCAGGGGATATCTATTTTAATAGTTTGCACAGCAAGGACCAGGTTAATCAACCTAGACCCAATAATGCTGTGAGGTCAAAATGGTTAGTTCAGGCGACATGACCTGCTTTTATGAACTCAGTAGAGATTAGAAGTTTAAATCAAAGTGAAAAAGACCCAGAAGTGGCCACTGCTGGCTTTACACATTGGCCAAAGTCAATATTAAGCCAGAACCCAAAGAGTCATGTGCAGCAACCTTCATCGTACTCAAGCACAAAGTGAATCTGCTACAGAGATTTTTATTCCAGTGGCACCACCTTATAGGTTGAATCAGAAGCAATGATTTCTTCATCCATAACAATTACAGACAGCTAAAACTTTTTATAACCTCCAACACAGCCCACCATTCTCTAACTATCATAGATACATCTGATTTTGAGATTAACACACAAGCCTGGGCATTAAACAGTTCTCTTCCGGGGGAAAACATGGAGCAGATGGATGGCTTCAACTTGCAAAAGATCTAACAAAGTAAAAAGTACGGAGGATTTTGGAGCTCCTATCAGAAATGGGCACAGCTAGAAGTGTTATGCGAAGGACTATTTCTACAAAGCATAAGGTGAGGAGGGCCAACCCATCTTATACAGCCCTAGCTGTACCTTTATAGCTTCAGTATCGTATTGATTGACACTATTAATTGCAGTTTCTATAAAAGTCAAGAGATGCAATTAAAAATGGAAGCAGACCGCACGCAACATCCATGGTCTCAAAAAGAAAACCAGCCTACTGTGCTGAGTGGGAACAGTAACAAATGCAATCGTGGGCAAGAATTTTTCACCTGAATTACATAAACCACAGCATTAATAGTATAGAAACTTGGTCTGAGACCATCAGTAGATACAGCGCGGGCCTGCAAAACAGGTAACATCATAGACACATAATCAGCCCACCGAAATAGCAAATCCCACGCTAATAAGAAGAAAAGCAGTACATCACCGCAAGTTGAACTTGCCTGGTAATAAATCTCAGCCCAGAACAGTACTAACAAAGCATAAGTTGTAAAGAAAGCAAGACTAGGCATGTCGAGTAAGATATGTTGAACAATCTGCACACACGAGGCTGAGCATTAGCCATGAGAATATAAAAATTAATTTATGATGGAAATGAAAAAAAGAAAAAGAAAAACTGAAACAATTATCTCTACCTCTGGCTGTAACTTCTGCACATCCCGACGGAAGACGAAAACAAAACACCGAACTGCAAAACCAGAAATTGCGCCAGAAAATCGTCAAGCTTCATATAAAAGCAAATATTCAAATTTTTTACATGCAAAAAACAAAACGAATAGAAAAAGCTTAGATTAGAATGATACAAACCCCCATTCACCAAGAAATTGAGAAAGTGAAAGACCTTCTGCGTGGTCCAACCATATTCCGGCACTCTCAATTGTATTCGTACTAATTGAACCTAAAATCGTAACATTACAATCACAACAATCACCGAATAATAAAACAAGCACAGAGAAAACCCTAACGGAACTCAAAATTGAAATCTGACATAGAGAGACGTGGAGGAATACCAGAGCGATGGCGGCGACGATTCCGTAGAGGATGGCGAGGAGGTGGAAGATGCGATCCTGCCAGAGCGGAGAGTCGTTGATGTCCCGCCACCAGTTGGAGGATTCCGTTAAGTCAAGGGCGGCCACGGCCGCCGCCGTCATCGCCGGCACGCCTCTCGCCACCATGGAATCTGAATGGTTGGTTCTACACAAAACGGAAGGAGATTGGTTCGATGTTCTTCTTTGGGAAAAGAAGGCAAGAGTAACAGAATCCAATTTAATCTATATAACTTATTATTATTGTTTCGTTATCGTTTTCTCCCAAATATTCAAATCTTTTTTGCTCTTTTCTGAAACCATTCACAATTTATTATTTATTATTGTTGGTGTTGTTGGGTTTTATTTTTGTGGCCGGCGATTGCGAAATAATTTGGATTCAGAGAGAAGAGAGAGAAACAATTAACGGAAATCCAAACGTGTTGCTTGCTACACGTAATTGTCCAACTTACCCCTCTAAACAGAACGTGGTAATATTTCATTTGCTATAACAATTATTTAAAAAACTTGCCCAATGCATGTGTATCCTTTATCAGCCTTTCCCAAAAATTACTTTTAAATGAAATTATTTTTATAAAATAGATTTTAAAGTGAACCAAAATTGGTTTAGATCCTTATAATTTAAAAATTAATTAATAAATTTCAGAGTAAGTTTTTTTATATGATATGAAAGTTATTTGTGGTTAGTTCAACTCAGATAACGTGTTTAAAAGAATTTTGTGAGAATACATTTATTTTCACAAAAAATTTAACACATATATAAAATTTATAATAATTCATATATATTGTGTAATTATCTTATTTAAATTAAATTTCTAAAAGGCCGATAACTATATATATATATATATATATATATATATATATATATATATATATATATATATATATATATATCGGAAACACTTTTGTACGTTAAAATGATTAAAGATGTATACAATCAAATTTAATGTTAAACATTTTATTTTAGAGTATTAATTAAATAATGTTTAAAAAATATAAATATTTATGTTCTTACTAAAAAAAAATGTTATGCTTTTGATATGGAAAAGGTTATGCCTACTTGGAATAGAGTTGATTCTTGTAAAAGATAAATGTTAAATTTTGTTGTAGAACTTTATGAAACTATGTTTAAATATTATGCAACTCTCAAGTTATTAAAAGATTTATGAAAATATCAATGTATAAGTATATATTAACTGTATCTATAAGTTTTTTACCCTAAAATAATGATTTAATATATAAAAGATAGAGATAATTATATAAATACTTGAATAATATTACTTATCTCTGAGTTTAGTTGAATAATATTGCTTATCTTTGAGTTTATTTATTGTTTGATTGTTAGTTATAAATAACATGTAATCATTAATTACTTATCCTAATTATTCAAATATTTGATAAGTAAATTATTGATCACATTTCGAGAGAAATATTATGAAGATTTATAAATTTTAAACAAAATTTTGAGTTAATTCAAAAAGTGGTTAAAAGTAAATGCTTAATTTAGAATATTTTCTATTTTTTAATTTAATAGTAAATTTTGTTAAATAACATTGTGAATGGCGTAACATTTGAATATAACTCTGAATAATCTAACATAAATTATAACAAGCATTTAATTTAATTGAAAACATAGCATAAAATTAATCTTCCATGATAATAACATGTATATTTATTAATTTATTTGATGGACCATGGCAACAACTCATATTTGCAGGTGTCACGTGGTCCCTATAATATATTTTAATCCATAGAAAATTTGTGTCTTTTGATTTGCGTTGGCGCCTTTCTGGCCCGTCAGCCTTTCTTATAACGTCATCAATCAACTTTTTGGTAAATTAAAAGAGAAAAAAAAATGAATGAAATTTGTAAATAAATTATTAAACTAAAAAACAAGAACATCAAAACTTTTCAATTTTCTGATTTTTTAATTTTCAAAATATATCAATTTTCTAATTAAACAACCTACGCCACTTAATTGAAATGGGATTGGTTTGGGTGTATAAAAATATAGAAACTGAACATAACACCTGGATCAACTAGAGGCATCATCATCGTTATCCCTAAAACATGAATTTGTTTTTGGAACTCCAGCCCAAGGCAATCTTATCCATCACTAGACTCAATTAATTAAAAAAATCAAAATGGAATTTGAAATTTATTTGAAAACTATATTTCAGCACTCTAATTCTTTATGCAACCAACACACAAAAATAATTAATGACTGATATATACTTTTTTTTTAATTTCGAAATTTTGCATAAATATTTATTCTCTAATATATAGTTTTCTTCTGTTGGCACGGATAAAAAAAAAAGAAAAAACAATCAATTATATTTATTATATTACTTACAATTTTTTATAAATTTTTGTTTTTTTTCTTTCATTTCTTCACTTTTTTAAATTCAAATATACATCTTTTGTCACAAATTGATTTTATTTTAAATTTTCTTATCCAAATACAAATTGATTCTTATCTGAACACTGCGTTTGGTGCATTAGAAAAGTCAAACAATATAATTGTTCATTTATAGAACTCGTCTTGGGTCTTGAACGTAGTTTCTCATTCATCACCAAGTCAACATTTGAAATTGATGGTAGTCATTTCTTAAGTCAATATTAAAAAAGATAATAGCACCATGTAATTGATCCAACAAGTCATCAAGTCGAGGAATATGAAATTTGTACTTGATGGTGATCTTGTTCACAATATGACTATCAATGCACATACGCCATGAACTATATTTTATGGGAACTAGTAAAGTAGGAACAATATAAGGACTAACACTTTCTCTTACCAAACCCTTGTCCAAAAGTTGTTTCACTTGACATTGTAATTCTTTATGCTCCTTTGGACTCATCTGATATGTCGGTTTATTTGGAATCACAACAACAAGAAAGAATCCATGACATGTTGGATATCTTGCATTGGTGGCAAATTGCTATGAACCTCATTAGGAACAACAACGGCGAATTCTTCTATTAACGACTTAACATTTTCATGTAGAGATATCGATGTTTTATTCTCTTCACAGACTACCAAAAGACACATGAAGTTTAACTATAGATGAGTGATCATGAAACATGGCTTTACCACTTTGACTTCATTTTCTTTTCTTAGGTGTTGTAATTTGTAAGGATGAGTTCATGCTACAATTAGAAGCTTCAATTTCTCCACCATATAATTTGCAACAATATTTTCATAGCTTTCACTATCTAAGATAACTTTACATACCTTTCATTGAGCAGGGCATCTTGTGTGAAAGATGTTATGGCGAAGCCAACTTTCATCTTCAGTCAGCATAGTAGTATTTAGATTATGACAAACCACTAAGCGTCCACAGAGCCGGAACCTCTTCTTCAAACTCATGATCAATTTCTCTTTCTTTGCATGCTAATTGCTCAGTTCTTCATTGATGTCTTTCTCAATGAGAGTAATAACTCTTCGATTTGGACAATTAGCAACAAAATGTTTGAAATCCTTGACACTTGAAACACCTCTGCTAGACTCGAAAGAATGATAGTTTCTTTTTTTCAATATTGTAATTAACTAAATAAAATCAACAATAAGATTTAGAATTAATTTGGAATTAATTTGTGTTTGCTTTGAGATGAATATAATATAAGATGTTGCAATATTTCTTGATTTTAAAGAGAAGTATTTTCTTTTTGTGACCAAATAACATGTATCTTGATTGAAGTGACCATTTATTTGTAAAAGGGTTTTTTGAATAAAGTTATCTTCATTTAAGAGATGTCTTAAGCATTGCAAAACTGCAATAATAATTTCTTATAAAAAAAAAACTCCTAACAGATATTTAGTGTGATAGAAAAGAAAATAATGATAGTGCTACTTCATTCTTTTCATGTACTTGTTGGAATCTTCTGCATTTCATGACTATACAATCATATCTACAAACAAAAATAACACATTATTTTGTTTCGGTTGTTGGGACTATTACTTTAGAGTTTGGAACTTCAAACAATTTTTAATTTTTTATAAACCCTAATAGCAATTTATGTTTCTAGAGAGTGGTTCAAAGTAGATTAAGCGGTAATCTTTGATTTAAAAAATTTTAACATTTAATAATCCAATTTTGTGTCTAGTTGTTTATCATGCCTTTTGATGGATGTTTTGATTAAATTGTGATTCTTAGACTATTTTAAACTTGACTGCTCTATGTCTTCCAAGTAAAGATTGTATTTTCTAACACTTGCTAATAGTTTATTGTGGCTTATAATTCCTTCGTAGCAAGATGATGCATGTCAAAAGTTTTATAATACTAGGAATCCCATTAAATAATTCTTTATTATTTGTCTCAAACCTTTCTCTACAATGAGGTTTTGATTCAAATCTTTAATACAATATAAGGAATCAAGTTACGAAGTTAGGATGTTGTTTTTCAAATGATGTAAGTATCCTAAAATTAGTCACCATAGTAATATGATTAGAAATGAAATGTAAGTTTTTATATTAATTTAGACTTTATAAATTTTATCCATATAAGATATAAAGTATCTGAAGTTATTAATGCTGGCATTTGCTTCATTCAAAACTTGTCATTGAGTTGAGACTAATTATACTTTACTTATAGTTTTACAATTTTCGTAACCAAAATGCATTACTTGCAGATGCAGTTATATAATATTACAAATATTTTGAAAAAAATAAGCTATTTATCACTTTTGCTTAACAGTTATATTTTGAAACTGTAATAAGCATGTTAACTTTTCATCTGTTAGAAAGGCAATGGTGTCCAAATTTTCTTATTTAAGCATATGAGGATTTATTCATGAGTTTTCTTACAAACAGGCAGATATTGATGCAAAAATTAAAGACAAAAATTAAAGACAAGAGTCATCGAATTACATGCAAATAAAAGTTGTTAAGTAGATAACTCTATATATTTATAATTATCAATCAATTTACATTTAAAGTAAAACATTTATTTTTAAAATAAAAAATATTATTTTTTATTAAATTTATAAAATGTGAACATTACATTTTAATTCTATTCTATTTAATTTGATTTCATTATAAATAAAATGTTCACTCAATTTTATTTTTTTAAACTTAGCAATGTATGAAAATAATGAGAATTTATAAAATCAATAACATCAATTTTAGTCCATCCAAAAGTTATTCTGTTATATTTTTAAGTTAAAATATTTGATTGGCCAGCAAATAAAATAAAATAATTGAAAAAATTAAGCCATTTTAAAACTCTTTCTTTCTTCTATGGCATAAATTAGATTTGATCCACCGGTTTTAGTTATTTAGAATACTTTGGCAATTTTACCCTAGTAATTTCAAAGTTGTTCAAATTTTACAGTGGCTGAAGTTTAGGTGGTGGTGGTGGGCATGGAGAAATCAGGCGAAGATGTTGCCCTCCTTCGTGCTTCCCGAGCCACTCGGGGCAAGAGGTTAACCAAACTCCTTCGCCGTGAAATTGAAGAAGATGAATTGTTCTGAAACCAGGACGTTCTTGAAGAGGAAGAGGAGGACGACAACTACCAAGAGGAACCTGAGATCGCCTATGAATTTGACTATGATTTCGACGAAGATGTATTTCACAACATCTCCTTTCAGCTCTTTTGCCTTCTTTTTTTTTTTTCTTCTTCTTATCTTTTGTAATTTGACACTCACACCATTGATTCAACACTTTCTTCAGGAGCGGGAGCCCGAGGAAGAAGAGCCTAACAATGTGATGCTGAAGAAAGGTTTCTTCTCTCCATTTTCTTGCCTCTTCTTTATCTGTCTTTTATGTTTCTAATGGTACTGTTTGTGTTTGAAAGAATGCTTAAGAAAAAGCAACCGGATTCCCTGGGAAGACTGTGGCTGTGAACAAGAAAAAGAAGAAAGTTTTATCGAAATTGGAAGGTTCTCAGAAGAAGGAGCATTCTTGGAAGGCTGCTGAGGAACAGCAGGATGAGAATGGGGAGAGAATGATCAGGAAGTCCACTAGGACCTCTGTCATCGTTCGCCAAGCTGAGAGAGATGCCATTCGTGCAGCCCTCCAAGCCACCATGAAGGTCCATTTTTTCTCTTCTCATTTTCTCACTGCATGTGGTTTCCTTAGTAAATGGTAGTTTCCTTTTGTTAAACTCATCTGGGATGTGCTCATGAGATAACCTTAGTGATTTATCTGCTCTTCAACCTTGTACATTGGTGCTGTGGAACATGATTCATTTTTTTGTTTTTTTTATAAAGGTTTTATGTTCGTTATCACCTTAGTAAAGTTAAAGTTATGATCCAGTTCTGAGAAGGTTATATTTATTTTTTGGGCTCAGCCGGTCAAAAGGAAAAAGGAAGGTGAGGAGAAGAGGATGACACAAGAGGAGATGCTTTTAGAAGCTGCTCAAACAGGTTAAGATTACAACTCTTTAACATCTACTAGTTGCGTATTTATCTTGTTTGAGTTTCCGAAGGTCCTTCACTGTTTAAATCATTATTTTGACTTTGTAGAGATCATGAACTTGCGCAATTTGGAGCGTGTTTTAGCTAGAGAGGAAGAGGTTAAGAGAAGAGCAATTGTGCATAAAAGTGTTTATAATGGTCCACAGATACAGTACATTTCAAAAAATGGTAGATTCCTATATGATGTTGTCTTTGGACATGCACTGCATTCTACCTACATTCTTACTTTGTTAATATTGGTTGTTGATGCCATTTTTCATCTGACTATCGTTAATCTTTCCAGGTCGCACCTGTTTAGAGTTCATTAAAGGTTCATCATTCCACTCAGAGATTTCCACAGGGCCTGTACAATGTGAGTTCCTCTGACCACTTGTAGTTCAAATAAGATTGACTATTTGGTTTACTTTTAAGTTGAAAAATATTGTATATAGTATTCCTTTGTCCATTAACGTTGCAAGTGAAAATTAAATTCCCAGCGAAATTGCTATAGCATTGCTTTCACACTACATTGACCAATTAATTGAGTTTGTTTTTCTGATTCAATTTAATTTAGTTATTGATGATAGCATCTGACTTGCATTGAGGTCTGAATCTTAATCCATGCCATTTGTTTCTGTAATGGAAAAAACTCACTGGACTTATTGCTGATGATATCATTTTAGTAGTTTAGATTGATGACATAGTAAATGCTGAGTTGGAGTTGTGCAGAAATGTTTCGATCTTTTGGAGACCGGTGGATTTTGATTTAGTAGCTCAAACACAAAATATGTGGAGTTTAAGCTTGATTGGGAGAGTGGATGATAGTATAGCAGTACCTAGAACTGAGTGCTTTAGAGGTAATTCAGTTTCAAATATAACATCCAAAGAGAATGGATGAACTAAGAAACGTTTTAGGTGTTTGTGTGACCTTAAAAGGCCTTAACACTGATATTGAAGATTTGCCAAATTGTAGTTAGATATGCAATTTTGTATGTGGATCAGAAACCTGGGCAATAAAGTGCAATCCTGAAAAAAAAAAAAGGTCAAGGTTGAAAAAATGAGAATGAAGCAATGGATGAGTGAATATGTCAATTTGAATAGGTTAAGGAATGAATTCGTTAGGGAGAAAATTGGAATGGCAACTAAATAGGATAAAGATGGACGGTTGATGAAGGTTGTTCTGAGATGTGAGAGCAGATGACTACCGCGGACCTTGGTAAAATGGGAAGTTAAAGATAAGATGAGGCCAATTTAGAAATAGGTAGGAGGAGGTAAGAAACAGTGTGATGAGACTTGAAGAACTGTTAAAAAAAATTTAAGTATGGCAGCTTTGTGAATATATGATATGATAGAAATTCAGAAAAAAAAAAAAAAAAAAAGATGGAAACTGCAAAATAGAATAAAAAAAACAGAACATTTATTGAAGAACAAAGCAGATATGAAGAATATAATTCTGCCCAAGGGCTTCTCCTTCCCAAAAGATCATTCATTTCATTCACAGTAACTGTCAAATTGGCAGAATACACTCCCAAAATTTGATTCCCTTATAGTTATAAGTGATCTCTTACTCCAACGAAGTAATGGACTAACTAAATAACAGCTGTCCTTATTCAACTCATCATATATCCCAACACGATCAAGTTCAGTGACGGGTCTACAATGTAGCTGACTCCATTCAGCAGCAATCAGGCATCGGTATTGTTGTATTATCATTGCAACATACCAAGAGTGCCTGGATTCCAAAAAGAAGATCCCCATATAAGAATATTGACTAAAATTCAGGTATTTGTGTGAATTTTTCTTCCTCTGCACACTGGCAGAATACTATGTTAAACTATAGGAAATAGAGAGACATTGAGTTGAAACTGTGTGTTTTTGAGACAACACAGATGTTTTATTTATATTGAGAAAACAAAATCAATACAATAAGTAGATGGGGATTTGGTATCTTCTAATAATAAAGATATGATACAAGAATAAATAAAGATGTTCCTAATAATATATACATAATCTAGATATTCCTGATTGTAAAAGATTTGCACCTTATATAATCCTACTGTTGCACTTGTTCTTCCATTGTTCCTAGGCTCACTCTGGCACACCATGCGCAACATATAACATACTAAAAGCACCATCCAGAAGATCTGAAATATACATAATTAAATTAAATAAAACATCCCCAAGTGAGATTAGTCTCTGGTTCGGTGAGTTACAGGAAACACATGGTAGGACAAAAAATATTAAATAAAACATAAATATAAGGAATAATGTGCCTATTCTTTTGTGCTTAGTTTGTTTTATTTCAAAGATAGAGCTTCAATGAAGTATGTTTTTTAACCTACTGTTTTTTATAATCATGCAAAACACGACTACAAGTAACATTATTTTACAAATTTTATTTTATTTTTATGATATTTATACATTTTTTCAGATCTAGAACAACCTATTTGCTTGATTACTGGTTTGCCTGCCAAGTAAGATCTCATTTATCAATTTGGTTGTTCTTGCATTTTCCTTTTCTAATGTTGCAGTTCTTAATTAAAATTATCATTGGATAGCTTGTATTCTTGTTATTTATATGTTACTAGGACTTGGTTTTTTTTTTTTTGGGGGGTGATGGGAAGTTTAGACATGCTTTCCTTGCATGAAACAATAGGTTTTATGAATTATACGTTAAATTGTTTCCACTTTCTTTTTGTGATAAAATTAGGGCAGATTATGCTTTCTTTCTTGTTAGAACACTGGTGGTCCATCCTTGAATTTTCAAATTGCATCATGCTTATCTACTGTTATGAATTATGATTGTCATTGATTATCCGTAGATCATTTGGAAGATTTTCTTTAGTCTGTTTCCACTATACCCACATATTGTTAAGGAATTCTCTCTGGAATAATATAGGTACCGTGATCCAAAGACTGGCCTGCCATATGCTACAAAAGAAGCTTTTAAAATAATTCTGAGAGCGGTATGTGTATTCTGGTTTGCAAATAGTCTCTCTTTTTGTGATAGTATTTGTCACATTTCCTTTCCCTTTTCAAAAAGGTTTTTAAAAGCATATAATTGATTGTGCCAATTTGGACATTGAAATCAAATTGAATGCAAAGAATTGAATTATAAAACATCTATCAACACAATAATATGTTGTATGAACTATGCCTAATATCTCAGCCTTAGCAATACTACCATTACATGTTGAATAAGATTGAATATTTGGTTTACTTTTATGTTGAAAAATATTGTATATAGTATTCTTTTGTCCGTTAATGTTGCAAGTGAAAATTAAATTCCCAGCGAAGTTGCTATAGCATTGCTTTCACACTACATTGACCAATTAATTGAGTTTTTTTCGGATTAAATTTAATTTAGTTCTGAATCTTAATCCATGCCAATAGAATATGTAATTTTCTCCCTTTTGTAGGTGGACAGATCATATATAACAAGTTGTAAACCCTCTCGTTTCTTGCAAACAATCAAGATATCCAATCTGAGGACAGAAAAAGCATAGAATGAAAGAAATTGATTGTTTTTAGTGCTTACTATATCAATTAATTGATATAACAAATGTATCCTTACAAAAATACAAAGCAATTAGAAACTAAATTTCAAAAACACATACCAATATCTCGTGGTAGACAAAAGTGCGGAGAGATTCTCTAGCCTTGATCTTTATTTCCGGCCTAAAATACTTAACCGAATCAAGATATGAAATATACATAGAGAGTTGATTTTGATAGCCGCATTCTGAGCCAAACTCTTGAGCATACATTGCAAAGAGGCATACATCTACTCCATTGGTTTTTTGAAACATAAGAACAACCTGAAACAGATGTAACTGTTGTTACTACTAAATAGAACAATTAGAAGTAAATATATTCATTGATTAATCACTTTACTTACTTTTGATGAGTAAGAAAACTCTGTCGGATAACTATCCTCTTCAAAGATGTCGAGAAATTGTTTCCTCACTTCAATTTGTTTGTCAACAAATAACACAACCCTAACAAAAAAATTGTCTTCCACTAGCAATTTGAGTCACGGGAGGCAAATAAAAAAAGATGAACTTTCTAATTTAATATCTAAAAGGGTTAAACAAAGTGCACGCATGCTCAAACATAGCTAATTAAAATTCTTTATTTCAATAGTCTTACCTCCTCCTCCGAATTTTTACTCCCTTCAACTTTTAGCCCAAATTTACTAAACCTCTTTAAAAAGTCTCTCCTCTATGTGGTCACTAAGCACGATTCTGGGCAAGTCTTTAGCCATAAAGGGTACATGCACATAATTTCTGTTTTCATTTAGGCAACATAAAAGGCAGATATATTCAGCACTGCTGTCCAAATCTCTTTTATGATTATAAAGTGCACATATTTGATGTTGTCAGCTTTTGCAATTACTACAATCAACCCATTGAAAGAAACAACAGTAATCATATGTGAGTTTCAAATTTTCTACATGCAAATGAAGTATAGTATAAAGACATTGTTAAACTTTTCATTTCTTCACATTCTCTATTATTTTTCCTTTTGTTAAGATTTGTCTTGGAAACAAATGTTCTATCGAATGTGATGTTCCTACCTCGGGCATTCTTATACAATGTAGCACAAAAGCAATTATGCGTATCCTCTTCTTTTCTTCTATGATAATAATATAAATTGCGCCTAATGTTGATGTCGTAACAAAAAAAATTGTCAGGGGGCAAAGTGTAGTATTTCCATTGAACATAATTGGCATTTGTAAACATCACTTCCTTATTCTCCCTCCGTTGTATCCTATTAAGAAAAATGGTCGACTTGTATATGCTTGAACAAATTCAAAAGCAAACTTGCCAACTATTGAACAAAGAAGTCATAGAAAAAGGAAGAAGACAGAGCTTAATAGCATATTTGAGAGACAAAAAAAAATTATCATACAATAAAGATATATAAGCAAAGGATACATGTAAGAGTATTGAAACAAATCAAGGTAATGAAAAAACAACAGAAAATGCTATAATGACCTTATTATATTGATTTCTAAGGCTTATAATATGTTCCTCTATTTGACTTCTTGTTAAAGATTTAGTTGAGAAAATAGTATTAGCGGTTGGATTTGTGATCTTTATTTTCTTTTCTTGAGATTTTGGCTCAATGACTTTCTGTTCAGCATTGAACTCGTCTTGGTTGAATCTGCTTTTGCCTTGTTTTTCCTCTGTATTTGAAGTCATAGATTCTTTGCAAATAGTTTCCATATGACAATCAGATCTAGTGATAACATCCACTAAGTTGTCGTTGACTATCACATCATGATTTTTTGTTGGTTCCTCTGAATTTGATATGTTATCAACTTTTGTACAATCATATATAATTGTTTTGTTCTCAAGAGGCTGACCAAATATGTCATCCATTAAATCATCTTTTATCTGAATATTGCTTTCAAAGTCAAAAGCTGGGTTTGTCATTTGTTCCACCTTGCACTCTGTTTCAAACTCCATCTTTCTTCTTTTGGTCAATGGTAGCATGACTTCATAAGGGTAATCATATATGTGAACTGGGAAAGAAGAAGCTGGTATTTCTAAGGGTCATTTAGATTCTAATAGAGTGGGCTCGGTTAAAAGAAAAAATGATTGTCTTCTGAAGTTATACTACCACTGGCCAAAAAAAGAAAGGTGAAGTCTGAAACAGAGTGTAAGGTGGAACAAACAAACCTAGCTTTTGATTCTGAAAGCAATACTTAGATAAAAGATGATTTATTGGACACATTTGGAACAATTATATATGAAGGTTCAAAAGTTGATAACATGTCGAATTCAGAGGAAACAACAAAAGATCATGATGTGATAGTCAACAATAACTTAGTGAATGCTATCACTGGATTTGATTGTCATATGGAAATTATTTGCAAAGAATCTATGTTTTCAAATACAGAGAAAAAAAAGAGACAAAAGCGTATTCAACTAAGACGAGTTCAATACAACAAAGAAAGTCATTGAGCCAAATTCTCAAGAAAAGAGAATGAAGATCATAAATTCAACTGCTAATATTGTTTCCTCAACTGAGTCTTTAACAAGTCCAATAGAGGAACACATTATAAGCCTCAAAAAGCAATATGATAAGGTCATTATAGCATCTTCTATATATACTATTAAGCTTTGTCTTCTTCCATTTTTTGTCTTCTTTGTTCAATAGTTGTCAAGTTTGTTTTTGAATTTGTTCAAACATACACAAGTTGACCCTTTCTCTTAATCGGGATATAATGGAGGGAGAATCAAGAAGTGATGTTTACAAATGTCAATTTTGTTCAATGGAAACACTACACTTTGCCTCCCAACCAATTTATTGTTTTTGTTACGACATCAACATGAGGTGCAATGCATATTATTACCATAGAAGAGAAGAAGAGGATCCTCATAATTGTTTTTGCCTACATGCTATAAGAATGCCCAAGGTGGGAACATCACATTCAATGGGACAACGGTTTCCAAGATAGATATTAACAAAAGGAAAAAATAATAGAGAATGTGAAGAAGCGGTGAGTTTAACAATGTCTTTGTCCTATATTTCATTTGTATGTACATAATTTGAAACTCACATGATAACTATTGTTTCTTCCAATGGGTTGAATGTATAGTAATTGCAAAAGTTGGAAGCATCAAATATGTGCACTCTATAACCATAAAAGAGATTTGGACAACAATACTAAATATATGTGCCTTTTATATTGCCAAAACGAAAATAGAAATAATGTCTATGTTACCCTTTATGGCTAAAGACTTGCCCAAAACCATGTTTAGTGACTTCATAGAGGGGAGGCTTTTTATGCGTCTCCGTAAATTTGGGCTAAAAGTTGAAAGGAATAATAATCCAGAGGATGTAAGAATATTGAAGTAAAGAATTTTAATTTGCTATGTTTGAGCATGTATGAGTGCAATTTGTTTAACCTTTTTAGATATTAATTTAGAAAGTTAATCTTTTGTGGTTTGCCTTCTGACTCAAATTGTTAGGGTTTTATGGAAGATAATTTTTATTGTTAAGGTTATGTTATCAATTGACAAACATTGAATTAAAGAAACAATTTCTCGATAGCTTTGAGCTTGATAATTATCCAGCAGAATTTTCTTACGCATCAAAAGTAAAATGATTAATCAATGAATATATTTACTTCTAACTAAACGGTTCTATACATAGTAACAACAATTACTTTTGTTTTAGGTTATTTTTCTATTTCAAAAAATTGAAGGAGTGGATGTATGTCTCTTTGCAATGTATGCTCTGGAATTTGGGTCATTATGTAATTATCCAAATATGCCCTCGGTATATATTTCATATCTCGGTTCGATTAAGTATTTTAGGTAGAAATAAAGATCTTGACCAAAGAATCTTTGCATACCTTCGTCTATCACGAGATATTGGTATGTGTTTTCAAAATTTAGTTTCTAGTTACGTGCTTTGTATTTTTGGTAGGACATATGTTTGTTATATCAACTAATCGACATGGTAAGCACTAAAAGTAATCAATTTCTTCCATTCATGTGTTTTTTCTGTCCTCATATTACATATTTTATTGTCATCTTGAAACTCAGAAGAAAGATCAACTACGACATTGATATGTCTTTCTTTCTACTTATATGTATTTACTTTACATGTAGGCGCTGTATTAGTACTTCTATGTAACCATTGAGTAATGTTGTTTGTTTAATTCATGCTGGTATCATTCAGCAATAACAAAGGCTGCTGAAGAAGATATTGTTGTTGGTTTATCTAACATACAATTATTTCTTTCTTCCTACGGGAAAACGTGAATCCAAGGTAATGGTTGCTCGTTTGCCTTAATTTGACGGGGACTTTTGGTCTGGTGCTGCAATGGATGAAGCCCGACAGATTGAACAATCTATTGGACGAGACCGTAAAAAGATGTTGAAATTAATAACTGCCAAAGACATTCCCAGTGTCATTGAACTCAAACTCAACCATGCACCTTACCCCTACTGCCGTAAAATCAGAGAGTTGTTTGGTCATGCCAGTAGATGCATTGTTCGAGTTTCTGGAGGATGCCAATATTGCAAGAAGGTTTGGCAGGGAATAACTTTACACTCAAAGAATTGTGCACACTCAGCATGTCAGTTACTTTTACATGACACAATCTACACTCTTTTTTTTATGTAAATTTTGCATAAATATTTATTCTTTCGTATATATTTTTGTTCAATTTGCAGGGATACGTAGAAGCAAGCAGAGAGTGGCTTGCATCGCAATTTGAATCACAACGCAGAGCTGCAAAATGGAAGACAACGAAGGATTCGCTGTTGATTGAGACTTTTTTCTGTGTTTATTGAACAACTGAAATATTGTACATTTATAGTTTTTAAAAAAATTTAATTTTAATTTTATACCTTTAGGAACTATATGTTATTTTTTGAGGTTTTAATCAAAATCACTCGATATATTTGTTATCCTCTTATTTTATTATATTCTATTTTGTTTCTTTTGTCTTAGTTATATTCTTATATTTTTTTTACTATATTTGTTTATCTTGGTTTTTCAATTGTTAATATTAGGTTAATGACCTAGTAAATTTTTTTGTCACATGTTATGACTTGTTTTATTTGATTTGTCCTGCGTACTTGAATAAAAAAAATAATTCAAGATTATTATTAATATTTTTATTATTAATAATATTATTAACATTTTTTTTACCATTAATACTATTATTATTATTAATTATAATAATAATAATAATTTAAATATGATTTTAAAGTTTCTCTAATAAAACTAATATATAAAGTAATTATTTATGGATTGATTGTCTTGTAGTGATTTTAATATTAAAGAGTAATATAACACTGTCATATAATTTTAAGAATTAATTTTATCAATTGCTATTTATTATTATTATTATTATTATTATTATTTCTTAATTTAAAAGCCTAGTTTTATAGCGAGATATATTTGCAGAAATATATTTTTTTTTATTTAGCTGTGATTAGACTCTATTGTGATTGATTGCCACATGGACTCTCACTCTAGTTTCCTTTTTCTCTCTATTGGTTATTAGTATATAATTTATTATCTTTCTTTTCTTATTTATTTATTTATTTGTTTTTTATTCTTTTCTATGCGAAACCCTTTTGATACTTTTTTTTTCCAAAATTTGATTTTTTTTTTTCAATGATTTCTTCTTTTTGATATTGTGATTAATTAAATAAAATCAACAGGATTTTAGGATTAATTTGTGTTTTCTTTAGAATAAATACAATATTGATTATTTTAGTGTTTATTGATGTTAAAGAGAAATCTTCTAAAATGAAATATATCTTATTGAAGTGACGATTTATTATGTTTAAAATTCATGTATTGTTTGGTTCAAAGTTTATTTTTTAATTTGTGATAACATGACATTTGATATGATAATGAAGAATCAAATAAATTTTAATATGATAAGTTATTGGTAAAAGATTTTCATATAAAATTAATCTTCTTTTACAAAACTACAAGAATATTTTTTTTTCTAAAAAAAAAAGAAAAATAATCCCGTAAGTATTATAGAAAAGAAGGTAATGGTGAATAAAAAAAAATGAAGAATTGAAAATTAGGAAAGGTGTGAGAAAAGTGCTGCTAAATTGTTTTAATCAAAAGCTTTACAATATTATTCCAAGGGATAAGATTATCAATATTTGCATTCAAATGTTTGTCGTATTAGAGAGAGATGAAACATCAGAATGTTATTTCATTTTGAAATTTGTATAAATGATGATGGTCATATATGTGAACAATGGAAAGAAGAAACTAGTATTTCTAAAAGTCATTTAGAGTTTAATCATTTAGAGTTTAATTAGTGATGGTGGTGGCTTCCCATACACCACTTAGTTTCCTACAATCTAAATTATTCTTTCCATAACAAGCTCATTAAACTAGAATTTCAATAACTCACAATGAACCCGGGAATCCCATACAATCTCACCACTTCTTTCACAGATACTTCAACCACAAATCTCGCTGAATAAGAATGTTTAAGAAGGATAAAATGGTCGTAGTTGCTAAGACGATCCACAACCACCACAATAGCATCGTATCCATTAGATTTAGATAATCTAGTGATAAAATCTGTACTTATCTCCTCCCAAACTTTTCTTAGAATAGGCAAAGGTTGTAAAAACCCAAAGGTAATACTTATTTTGCCGAAACACACTACAAGTAGCCACAAAGTATGTGACAACTTTCTTCATTCTGATCAAGTGTAAAGACCAGGCAATCCTTCTAGGCATGCGAAACAACCCTAAATGGCCTCCTACAGTTGTAGTTTGGAATTCTTGTAATAGTTTAGGAATCCATACCGACAAAATAGACAAAACTAACCTCCCTTTGTAATGCAACTTTCCATTTTCCAGTTTGTAATTCCCATTGGATTCCGGATTGATTGTCATTCCGAAATAATTTTCTACAACTTCGGGCCATTGTTGATTTCTTCCTCAATCCTTTTTTAAGTCTTGCCAATATGTTGATATTACATTGATCTCGGCTCCACTCTCCCTTTTCCTCAAATGAACATGATAATGTGTCTGCCACTTTGTTTGCCACTCCTAGTTAATATATTATTTCAAACTCATAACCTAACAATTTCACCAACCAATTCTTTTGGTTTTGGGTTGTAATCCTTTGCTCCAAATAAGTACCTCGAACTCTCGGTCTGTACAAACCATAAACTTTCTCCCAACCAAATATTGCCTCCAATGTTGAATGGCCAACACCAAAGTCATTAATTCCTTTTCATATATTGACTTGGCTAGAGATGTGTCAGCTAATGCCTTACTAAAATAGGTTATGGTTTTGTTGTTCTATAGTAGTATTGCCCGATGCCATTGCCTGAAGCATCACATTAGATACAGAAAGGAATATTAAAATTTGGCAAACTTAATATCGGTGCCAATGTGAGAGCCCTTTTCAGCTGTTTCATTGCCTTGGTGCTATCTTAGGACCAAGCAAAACTTCCTTTCTTCAATAATTGAGTGAGTGGTCTCGCTGTTTTCCCGTAGTCGTGTATGAATCTCCTATAGTAACCGGTTAAGCCCAGGAACCCCCTTAAGGATTTGATACTCTTGGGTATTGGCCACTCTTCCACCGTCAAGATTTTTTTAGGGTCCATTTTCACCCCTCCTACGAAATGACATTGCCCAAGTACTGCATTTCATGTCTTCCAAAGCCACATTTCTTCCCATTAGCAAAAAACTGACATTGTTGTAACATTTGAAGAACCTCCTTAAGTTGTCTCATGTTCTTCCTGTGTCTTGCTATAAACCAAAATCTCATAAAAAACATTGGACAAACCTCCTCAAGTAGGCATGTAAGATGGAATTCATAACACTCTGAAATGTAGTTGTTGTCTTCACTAATGACTCGTAATGCCTATGGTGAGTGTGAAAAGTCGCTTTTGAATGTCTGCATCTTTCATTCTTATTTGGTGAGATCCTCAATGCAAATCCACCTTTGAAAAGTAACAAGCCCTGTGCAGTTCATCTAACATCTATTCTATCATTGGAATCAGAAATTTACCAAGTATGGTGGCCTTGTTTAAGACTCTAATCAACACAAAACCTCCAACTTTCATCTCTTTTCTCCACAAGAATAATCGCTTGAGAAAGGGCTTTGCCTGGGTCTAATTATTCCTGCCTTCAACATCTCCACTTGCTTTTCTATTTCGTCTTTCATCATATAAGGATACCTATATGGTCTCACATTTATAGCTTGTACCCCTTCCTTAAAGGGAATTTTGTGAGCCACTCCCCTATTTGGGATTAACTCTCTTCAAAGACACCCTGACATTCCTTCAAGACTTCGACTAACTCCCTTTCTTGCTCTTCCTATTTTTCTTTTTCCTAACTCATGTATGCCCCCCAAAAATATTGAGACTGCTACTATCTCCCTTTCTTTCTTCAAGACTTGGGGAGTCACCAAGGTTTTCCTCAATGAAGGATCCCCACATATGTGTACCATTTACCCATGATAAGGGAGAGTCATTGTCAAAGACATCCAATTCACTTCTATGTCACCTAGTGTTGCCAGTCATGCCACTCTAAGAATTATGTCCACTCCCTCTAATTCAAACAAATAAAACTTCTCCTTGATTGTATGCTTGTCCAACTTCACCACTACATCCTTACAATACCCGTTCGTGTTACTCCTAAACCCATCATCGAGCTTCGCATTGTAGGCAAGAGTTTTCTCCACTGGTAATCTCAAACACCACTAATTCCTTTGAAATAAAATTGTGGCTAGCACTACTTTCTATCAAAATCAACACCTTGTTCTCCATCACCTCACTTTGCCATTTCATAGTATGAGGTTGTGTCAAACCCTAGTTGATAACACTAATAAGTTCATGTGATAACACTCTTTATTGTCACGATTTTCATAATCCCAATCTTCTGTATCTTCCTCCATCCCATTCTTCTGCCTTGCATCCTCTTCTAACTCCTCATCCCCTTCTCCACATGTCATCACTCTCAGATTTTTATCATGGCATTTGTGTCCGTAGCTATAGGCCCCTCCATAATGAAAACAACGACCTTTCTCTCTTCTTTTCACATACTCAGGGTATGATAATGTTCTTCATCGCATCACTCCCAAATGTATTAGGACAATTTTCTCTTGAAGTATTGATCTTCCTTGCATTACTAGCAATGCTGGAAGTCGTCGTTCCTGTCCCTCCTTTTGTAACTATCAACCCTCGTCATCACTCTCATACAACCTGCATATCAGATTGGGAATTTTGATGACTAGTCACCCAAAACTTGTCCAAGTTAGTCATCTCCTCCAAGTCCAGCACAATCACCATCGTCCTTGTCAACTCCTTGGGATCATGAAATCTAATCTTGGATTACAACCTAACAAGAAAATATCTCATCATTTTTGCTCCTTCGTGATGTTTGGAGCTTGTGATACCAAGAGTTCAAACTCTTAGATGTAATCCTCCATACTCCCTTGTTGCTTAATCTTGGTCAAACTCTCAAATATCGAGTTTCTTTCTCGTCTTCCAAACCTTTGAATTAGAGCTTTTATAAACTCCTCCCAAGAATGGTTCTTGTTCTTGGCCTTTTGTCTCCAAAATTTTAACCAATGGTTGGCACTTCCCTCCTTACCTATGACTGCAAATTTCAACTTCTCTGCAGAAATGTTTTTCACCTCAAAGAATTTTTCCGCCCTTGAAACCCACCCTTGCGGGTCTACACCTTTAAACCTAGGTAATTTCACTCTCCTCGTTGAGGCCTTCACCCCTTCCTCCTCCTCTGAATTCATACCTCGTTCAAAGCTCCCTTCACCGAATTCTCTACACCATTCAAGCCTTTATCCTTTTTCTTGAAATCTTTCAAAATTTCTTTTGATTTCTTTCAACTCAAGTAACTCTCTTTGAGTGAAGTAGCTTCGCAATTACTCTTCCTTGTTCGTCAGTCCATTTTACGATAACACTCATTCGATGTTCCATTTCACCCCTTCTAAAACGCTTCTCTACACCAAACGATCCGACAAGTTCGACCAATTTGTTAGGCCACCACACCCAAAACACCCGAAAGATTAAGGAAATAACACAAGAATACACTGAATTTTCTCTTTATTGTATAATCACAAAAGAATAATAGTCACAGAAAAGAACAATGTTTCCTTTCTAATAGGTACGAATTCCTGTCACAAACCAACAATAATATTCGCTAGCTAACACCCCCAAGGTTGGTCTCATTAAATAGACCAACCTCAAACAAAACAACCTCCTCATCCCTCAACAACCTTAACTAACCTATTCCTTATTTATTTAATTTTCTTCTATAATAAAACTTCAACGCCTTATCCTTATTATTTTGTCCTTGCTGACCCAACTTTTAGAAGCAAAATATAGAAGTTTGACTAAAACCTCTATTGAACTGTCATAAATTTCTACTCTACTCACAGAACTGCAAATTTCCTACACTACTCCAATGCTTTTATGAGACAATCAAAATGGTGTAACCTCACAATCTTATTTTTCATAATCGTTTTCATAATCGTGCTGAACTCATGGAGATTGATGTTTTTTTGTTAGAGAAGGTTATGGCCAAGCAGCTTTGTATCTATCATATTTATGCTCTTTATTAGTGTAACAAAGCCTTTGTCTTCAGCTTGACTTACATTTCTTCGAAGCAAACTCAATGTGAAGAAATTTTCTTCTGAAAAATCTTCTTGAATTTGAGGGAGATGTTAGTAAGAATGCTTAGTGTACAATTATCCAGTTAAGAGTTGTTAGTGTACAATTGTCCAACTATTTATTTATAAGTTGGTGTATAGATGTTCACTTTATATACAGCTGTTGAACGGTGCAAACTATATATAAACACTTGTAATGTACATTTCATTTTATAAGAACAGTTAATTCTCTAAGAAAAATCAATCTATAGTGTTACTTTTTAAATATTATGTATAATTTTAAATCAATCTAAAGTATAATTTTCATTAAATTATAATTTTAAGATTTTTACTTTTGGCTTAAAATTTTTTAATACGAATAAGTTTTTTATTTTAATCCTAATAATAAAATTTATTTGTTATTTATTCCTATATTTTTATTTTATTCCAAATTTAAATTATATTCAACACTTTCTATCATATATTGCAATTTTTTTTTTTAATTTTCCTTCTCCTCTTTAAAATTATTTCCAAATAAAATAAGAAATGCTAAACCAAACCAGAAGGAATCGAATTTGGCTGGTTTTCAGACCAGAAATACAAAGACGATGGCCAGAATTTGACTTCCAGGAGATCAAATTCTAGCATTGGAGAGTAAAGTGTGCTATTTATGTAGATATTATATACAGGGTGCTATATGAATAAATTTAACACCAGAGAGCGCCTTCTGGAAAAAAAAAAATATTAATGTTATGTGAACCTGAGGTCCTGATTATGATACATCTTTCACTGTAAGCCACTGACATTAATAGCATGGATCACTACGACCGGCAAGAAATACTAATTACCAAGGCACCTAATCAGAATCTTCATCCTCAAAAACAGGAATTCTACGAAAACGAGCTAAGGAGCGAACATCTGGATTGACGTTTTTACCTAGCATTACTGATCTCTTTTGCTTGATTGGAAAACCACATCCAGAAACAGAATCATATAAGCCTCCCATGCTCATCTCCTTTCTGGGGTTAGCACTTTCATTCAGAAACCTGCAAAGCAATCCCTCATTTCCCATTAATATCAATCCAAACCAATTAGTAAATAATCATTTCAGTACCTGTTCTCGACAGGATATTCAAAGAGCACATACCAAACTAAATGAATAAGAACATTCATCTTAACAGTTAGATAGGATGGTCCCAAATAGGGCTCTTCAACATTACCTAAACTCAATTGGTACAATGCATTGAACTTAACCAAAATACTTGAACCTTTTTTTTTGGTAAAAGCTGAACTAAATTGCTTTATAGTTTGGCTTTTAAAAACTGAATTGTTGATAGATTGATCTGCTAAAATTGAATTGAATCATACTTATGAGATTTAAAAAATCATATACGATATATTAAACATATTTATAACTAAATTTATTAGAAATAAAACATTAATTTTCAATACAACGAGAAACTTACCGATTATAACAAATAACAAATTAGTGCTTTTGTGATAGCAACCAACACCATTTGTCTTATTTATTAAATTCATAACATAGCATGTTAAACTATATATGATCCCAACTTGATGCTTGTCAAATATGCAACAACTTGATCCACTTTTGGATCATGAATTGTGTCATCATCCATTCCACAGAGCATATACGAGATAGTTGTTGCTGAAGTTTGGAAGGATTTTACACAACGTTTTTTCGCAAGGAGATCTTGTTTGTTTGGAAGAATTGCAGCAAGAGTTGCCCTGTTTTAAGCAGGTGAACAATGTCAGTGATTGATTCCTACACTGAATGGTTGTGGGAGCAAGTTGGCAATTATCAACCGTAGCCACCTTGTAGGTGTTCGGTAAAATGCACTGGTGAAGCAACGAGATACTAAAGAATATATAGGCATCAGGATTACATAATCCGATTCCTTATCGGATTGAATGAGAACTTCACTCCACTAATGCCGCAGATACTTTTATTGGAGCCTTTGCCCACTATGAATCGAGTTTTCTCAATGGTAATTACATGAAAGGCAGAACGGTTTAAAACACAATGGAGAAGTGAATCAAGTGATGGTTAATGGTGTTGAAGGAAAATGAAGATATGGAAGAGGAAGAGTTTGTATTTACTGTGCTCAAACAACACATTCTAGATGTATACTACAACAGGGTTGTCCACCTACTTAAACGGAAAGAGGGGAAACAATAGCAATTGAAAAATGAAGGTAATGCTGCAGTGAATTTGGTCGACTAGAAATGACTGAGAGTCTAAGATTGAGCAAGCATCTCAGTTAAAGGAGCATGCTGTTGAAAAAAGTACCTTCATTTAGTCATGAATCAGGGTAATTGATTGTGGAGCTCAAGATCTTATCTTCCAATACGTGTTGGTTTGTTCTTCATCGTAAAATTAAACCAATTTCATGTAATGGTAGTATTGCTAAGGCTGAGATATCAGGCATAGTTCATACAACATATTATTGTGTTGATAGATGATTTATACTTCAATTCTTTGCATTCAATTTGATTTCAATGTCCAAATTGGCACAATCAATTATATGCTTTTAAAAACCTTTTTGAAAAGGGGAAATGTGACAAATACTATTACAAAAGGAGAGACTATTTGCAAACCAGAATACACATACCGCTCTCGAATTATTTTAAAAGCTTCTTTTGTAGCATATGGCAGGCCAGTCTTTGGATCACGGTACCTATATTATTCCAGAGAGAATTCCTTAACAATATGTGAGTATAGTGGAAACAGACTAAAGAAAATCTTCCAAATGATCTACGGATAATCAATGACAACCATAATTCATAACAGCAGATAAGCATGATGCAATTTGAAAATTCAAGGATGAACCACCAGTGTTCTAACAAGAAAGAAAGCATAATCTAACCTAATTTGATCACAAAAAGAAAGTGGAAACAATTTAACGTATAATTCATAAAACCTATTGTTCCATGCAAGGAAAGCATGTCTAAACTTCCAATCCCCAAAAAAAAACCAAGTCCTAATAACATATAAATAACAAGAATACAACCTATCCAATGACAATTTTAACTAAGAACTGCAACATTAGAAAAAGAAAATGCAAGAACTACCAAATTGATAAATGAGATCTTACTTGGCAGGCAAACCAGTAATCGAGCAAATAGGTTGTTCTGGATCTGAAAAAATGTATAAATATCATAAAAATAAAATAAAATTTGTAAAATAATGTTACTTGTAGCCGTGTTTTGCATGATTATCAAAAACAGTAGGTTAAAAAACATACTTCATTGAAGCTCTATCTTTGAAATAAAACAAACTAAGCAGAAAAGAATAGGCACATTATTCCTTATATTTATGTTTTATTTAATATTTTTTGTCCTACCATGTGTTTCCTCTAACTCACCGAACCAGAGACTAATCTCACTTGGGGATGTTTTATTTAATTTAATTATGTATATTTCAGATCTTCTGGATGGTGCTTTAAGTATGCTATATGTTGCGCATGGTGTGCCAGAATGAGCCTAGGAACATGGAAGAACGAGTGCAACACTAGGACTATTTAAGGTGCAAATCTTTTACAATCAGGAATATCTAGATTATGTATGTATTATTAGGAACATCTTTAGTTATTCTTGTATCATATCGTTATTATTAGAAGATACCAAATCTCCCTCTACTTATTGTATTGATTTTGTTTTCTCAATATAAATAAACCATCTGTGTTGTTTCAAAAACACACAGTTTCAACTCAATGTCTCTCTATTTCCTATAGTTTAACATAGTATTCTGCCAGTGTGTAGAGGAAGAAAAATTCACACAAATACCTGAATTTTAGTCAATATTCTTATATGGCGATCTCTTCTGTGGAATCCAGGCACTCTTGGTATGTTGCAATGATAATACAACAATACCGAAGCCTGATTGCTGCTGAGTGGAATCAGCTACATTGTACACCCGTCACTGAACTTGATCATGTTGGGATATATGATGAGAGTTGAATAAGGACAGCTGTTATTTAGTTAGTCCATTACTTCGTTGGAGTGTTGGAATAGTTAGTTAGCTAGAAGAGATCACTTATAACTATAAGGGAATCAAATTTTGAGAGGGTATTCTGCCAATTTGACAGTTACTATGAATGAAATGAATGATCCTTTGAGAAGGAGAAAGCCCTTGGGGAGAATTATATTCTTCATATCTACTTTGTTCTTCAATAAATGTTCTGTTTTTTTTATTCTATTTTGCAGTTTCCATCTTTTTTTTTTTTTTTTTTTTTATTTTCTTTTTT